>ORJL011768687.1_pt1 | contig 52779 bp, 55 predicted proteins | sample 1779941 | NCBI WGS metagenome assembly ORJL01 (sample SAMEA104232317, study PRJEB22302) | groundwater metagenome | biome: forest; feature: aquifer; material: groundwater | place: USA | collected 2011-08-07 | depth 5.8 m | reverse complement strand
CGAAATGGACCTGCGCAGTTAAGCCTGGCACGATATCAGGAGGGGACACGGATTACATAATTGACGATTACGGGGGGAGCGACGAATTGGCGCAGCTTGCGTGCATGATAGGATGCAGGGGCAATCTTGCCTGCAACTTAAATCCGGATTTGATTGTTTCGCCGGTTGACATTTCCGCGCCAACCGCAAAAGGCACGGACAAGATACCTGTGCGCCCGTTTGTCAATATTGGAAGGCTGGACCAGTTCGGCTCAACTGGAAAAGGGTACGGGCAGCTGCTTTATGACACATACATGGCTGCCTGCCCGCCCAAGTCGTCTCCGGCGACTTGCAGCCGCTTCACAGACCCCTCGCAGCCAGGGCCGGTTGGAGGGTTTGATTACGAATGCTCGGCAGGCAAGGACTGCTATTCGGGAATTTGCAGAAAAGACACATACCAGAGGAGCGCATGCCTCGTAAAAAAGTTGGACGCAAATGGGAATCCAATTTTGGATCCGAACGGCAACCCGGTTTATGACACCGCCGACTGCCAGTGCGTGGAAGTTTATGCGTGCGAGCAGTGGCTTTCAAACTGCGCATCGTCCCCTGACTACACGCCGCGCAGGGACTCGTGCTATGCTGCGCTCAGCATATGCAATTCCGCAAAGCAGGGCGGCAATGGCAAGATGATTTTGTGCCGCCACGACATCGCGTGGAAGGGAAGGGACAACCGCGGGTATCTCCCGCTGAGATATCCCTATAGCCCGCTGCAAGACTTCATGAGCATAAGCTACGCGCACGTCTACCATGAGAGGGTTTACTACAACCCGCTAAAGGCGAATGGCATCTCCGATGACCGCGATTGGGTGCTACGCGGTCCGAACGATTATTCCACCAGGATAAACTACCCGAGTGAAATGGTGCAGTTCTGGAGCGGCGCGGTCTATAGTTCGTTTTACGACGGATACAAATGCATGGACCGGATTAGTGGCGAATTCAAAAACTTCAACGACAAACCGTCGTGCGAATCCGCCGGGTTCGTTTGGGCAGGGCACGGATATGTTTACGAAAACCGGGCGGAAACCCATTTTGGAAGGTCGAATTATTACGATGCATTTACTGCCGCACCGGAATGGCAGGCGATAACTTACGGGACAACTGAAACGCCCTTCAACAAGACAAGTCCGGTGAAAGGCGGGGCGTTCCTGTTTTCAAGCCCCGGCTATAATGGCAGCTACCACAACCAGAACCATAAAGTTCCGCCAAGCTACTACTTGTGGACCGGAACAAAGGATGAGCTTATGGCCACGTATCCGTTGATTGCGGCATGCAACATAAAGGAATCCGACATTGAGCCGGTGAATTTGAACGATTATTTCTATCCCGGCACGCCCCGCGCATCTCCCCCTGGAGCATACAAAGTTTTGAGAGATGAATACTACCAAGGACGTGTGAGTGGCATAAACCAGACATGGAGGATAAAATCATTCGGGGACTGCGCGGTTGACCAGAACGGCTGGCCGATAGTGCGGACATACGGCATTTGCGAGCCGCGCACGTTCATGACGCTTTCCTACCAGCAGGTGGAGGATGCTTATGCAACTGGAGGGGATGCGGTCGGCCCGGCTTCGGGCAACCAATTTGACAATGCAGGATACTGCCCTTCGGACTGCAAGGACAATGGAGGGATGTGCAGCTGCCCGTCATACTATGGCGCCACAACAATGCCCAAATACGGGGCGCAGGCGCCCCATGCAAATCCCGAGCTTGGGTGGCTTGCCTACATGATTAGCCTGCAGCAGTCGGACTTTGTGATGCCCGTGCTTGACATAACAAACTACACCCTTGATGCAAGCCCGCCCGATGCTTATACTGCAAAAATTTACTTTGACATGGACCCGTGCGTGTATGAGACAGGGCAGAACGGAAGCTTGGTGTGCGTGGAGAAGATAGGCGGGAAGCAGGAGCCTGACACAAGCGAATGCGAAAAAGGCAACAAGGATTATGAATACAATTATGTGTGCACCATGCCATCGGTGACTGACCAATTGATGTATTTCCTGTCCATTAACCACTCTTCCTCCATCCTGATTGCAAACCATGTGTCTGATACGCCTGACGATATTGAAAAAAGGACAGGGAAGGTTGCCGCCGCATGCCCGGACTGCATAGTGGCTCTTGACTTCCCAGGCTATCCAGACCCGTGGGTTGTGAACGGGTTTGCCCCCCTTGATGTGAACAATTACCAGCCCACGCTGAAGTATGTGAATGACACGCTAGAGCAGCTTACAGGAGTGGATGACGATGAGGGCGCTGCAAACAAGGAATTGAAGATGAAGGGGGCGCAAAGCCAGATGCGAAATGTCGACATGCTGGTGCTTAGGATAGATGTGCCTAGTGGGCCGGGAGTGAGCGCCAATGCATATGAATTTGTGAACAAGAGCATAGGCATTTCAAGGCATGTGCTCCACCACACGGGCTGGCCCACAATATGGTACCTTACGAATGACGCCACCAGCTTGGACTTTGGCGGGCTGTTTGATGACCGGAATTTCTACCTCAACTTTACCGCAAGGCTGCCTGAAATTGCCAAAGCCGGGGTTATTGGGATAATGCTTCCGGGATTGAATGGAAGCAATGATTATTTCGACGTGGCAGGCAGGGATTACGGCTATCCCCCATGGCTTGTGGAGAATAACCCGAATCTGGCGCCATACGACAGTTTCCAATCTTCGCCGCCGTTTTGCGCCGCGCAGAATGGGACGCAAGGCTTCATACGCCCGAAAATCATTTCCTCAACTTTGAAAATCCCGACCAAAAGCTTGTGCGCCTGCTCCCCTTGCAGCAAGGAGGAGGCGGAATTCGGGCTTTGCAATCCCGTGTGCCTTGACGGCAAGCTTTGCGGGGACGGCGGCAACAATATCGGGGTGAAATGCGAGCCTCTTTGCTCCCGTGCGGACAAATGCGAGAAATGCGATAAGCTTGCGTGCGTGAGGGCGGTGAGCACGCCCACAGGGCTTGAGTTTGAAAAAAAATACACGGTTACGGTGAATAACAACGAGGCGCATGGGGCAAAAATCGGGAGCATGAAATACCCCTGCTGCATAGAGGCGGACATGGGCGCCCAGACAGGCACGCCCGTGTATGCCAACGTGACATTCAAGACCGAATACAGGGTGCAGACTTCGGCCGAGCTTGCGGTTTATCCCAAGTATGCGAACAACGAATCCGACTGCTCGTTGACTCCGGGCGCAATAAAGCCGCCTGCCGGGGCATTATGCGCTCCGAACAAGCCGCTGATAGACGACTCGGTGGATATATGCGTGAAAAACTAGAAGAAGCTAAGTTACGTTATCGCTCTGGTATTCCCGGCCCTTTTTCTTTGATTTCTCTAAAGCCTCATTAAAAGCTTCTTTATCAGCCATCGGGCCATCAATCAACTGCCGGTTCCCAAAGGCTACGGCAGCGGCTTCTGAAATCTTTGCTGCGGCATTCTCAAGAATTTCCTTTGACTGGCTTTGGAGCTGGACTAATTTCATCAATTCGTAAAATTGCTGCTTGACGCCGTAATCATCTAGAAGTTTGTTGAGCTTATCGCGATCTCCAGTATCGATTGCCTTGCCAATTTCCTTATGCTGCTCAGTATTCACCGTGCCATTCTTTAGAGCAAGGTCGTTGGCTTGATGCAACCACTTGAATTCGGATTCGGTTATTTTGGTTTTAGATTCTTTTGCATCGTCCAAATTTATTTGAACGCCCTGCCCCTGAAACAAAAATACCAAAGAAACACCTACAAACTGGAAACAGGCACGCCCACTGGTGCATCAACAGGTATTTCTAGGGTTTTCGATGAGTTGCTACCTCCAAGTGAAAGAACATACCCGTTCTTGTTTTGTACAACTTTCACGGAAGTTCCAGTAATCGGATCTACGCCATTTTGTTTGAACTGCTCAGATAAGTCATAGCTTTTGGATGACATTGATTGGATATTGATGACAACCAGTTGCATTTGGTCCGTAAGCACATATGCTTTTCCCATCCAGTATGCACTCCCGATTGCTTTGCCAACGTCTTCGAATGTTTTAGTTTTTCCCTCTCCGGAATTGGCATCGAAAATAGTCACGCGCAAATTACTTTTCCCGTTAGTTTCATTTATCTGAATCACATCGATTGCTTTGCCGTCAATCAAAGGTTCATTGGTATGGAAAACATCAACTATTGAAATGGCAGCCCGTGGCAACGTCTCGAGTGTTGTTTTCTGATTTTTATTGTCTACAAAATTCTCAAAAGTTTTTATTTTGAGAGCGATTCCATCTGCAGATTGGACTCCCCATTTCTTCTCTTTGGGGTTAGCATATTCTTTCGGAATGCTCCCATCCTTGTTGAAATACGGCGGAAATCCCAATTCTTTCTTCGCCTCAACAACAAGCGTCCTTTCCCCGCTCTTGTCCGTCAAAGCCGCAAGCTCTTTGTTCAGGTTCTGCCCGTGAAGTTTGCTTCCCCCAAATACAACTGCCAGTGAAAACAGGCCGTATGAAACGATTTTCGCCGTTGTGCGGGGCTTTGGGACGCTTATAGGCCGGTGGCTCAGTGCATTGGGCATTCTCCCCTGTGGGTTGTCCGTAACGGCCATTTTCTCCCTGAAAATATGTGCATTTTGACCTTTATAACCATTTCCACGCCATTTTTTTAATTTAGTCAAATGACGAAAGCACTCTTGCCTGTTTATCAATAAACGGGGTTTTTGCGCTATAAAGCCCTATTTTGACTGCAGCATGTGCTCATAATAGCGCGTGTATTCCCCGTCATGCTCGGATTTGGCGAATGCCCTTTGCATGCGGGCAAAATCCCCGTCCAAGGTGAAGATTATCCTCCCGCTCTTGCGGACTTTTAAGCGGTAATACGACACCCCTTTGCGCACCATCCAGGGCATCCTGTGGTTCTCGCGGCTTATCCTGCCTGCGGCCTTCTCAAAATCCCTGCGCATGGAGCCTAGCCTTTGCAGGTCTTCGCCCCACTCAGTGCTGAAAACCGGGGTGAATGTGCCCAAAGCCGCGGTTTTGGGGGCAGGGGGGGCGGTTTCGTGTGTTGGCAGGGCAGTGCGGAATTTCCACGGTATTCCCTGGGGGCGGATTGGGTCGGAAAATGCGATGCCGGGGCTTGCCTTTGTTTGAGGGGCCCACGCGGCCCCGAAAAGAGCCGAATAAAGTTCTGACGCATTTCTTAGGGAAGCCGCCCACCTGGAATGCTCAAGGCGCGTTTCTTCGGCACGCGATGCAAGAACTTCGAATTCCCCGCTTAGGCGCCTCATGTATTCTATGGTTTTTGGGAGCGCCCGTATTGTGAGGCGGCTCTCGACAATTGAGTAATAGTTTTTCATATAGGAGGTAACCGCATGGCACGCCCTGCCAAGGAATTGGCCAAGGATTGCGTCGTGAGCAGCCGCCTGCTTCAGGATGGCGGCAAGGTTTTGGGGGGAGGGGGAGGCCACCTTGGCGGAACGGCTAGCGCAGAAATCAAGCAGGGCTTCCATGAAAAAGCCGTCTTTGCCAGGCGTTAAGCTTTCCTTCTTTTTGCCCATCAATAACAGGGCGGAAAGGATTTTTTGCAAGATGGCGGTGAAAAGCATCTTGGCATGGTTGCCCATCCTGCCCCTGGCATGGGACATTAGGGCGCCCACAAGCGCATCGAAGTGGATGGACAGCACCTCATCCATTGCACGCTGGTTGAAGCGTATGGTGGAATTGCTGACATGCGGCGCGATGTATTTGGGATTGTGCAAAAGCGTCTCCCACACGCTTTGGACAAGCTCCAATGCGCGTTTGGGCTTCCTGAAGAAACCAAGCATTGCCTCATAACGAAGCACCATGAATGCGAGCGTGCCGATTGAGGCGCGCGTTTTCTCAAGCTCGCCCCCCGGGTCCGCCCCCTGCATGCGCACATGGAGCCGGGAGACGGCGCCGTCCAATTCAGCGCCCAATGTTGCAAGGAGGCGGGAGTGCAGCAGCATCATCTCGTTGGAATTCGAAGCAAACTCTTCCTGTGCATGATGCATCTTTTCAATCCTAAATTCCTGCGCAGACCTCTTGTTGCACGCCTTTTCCAATGCAGCCAGGGCATTGCGCTCGCGCTCCATGATGGTTTCGATGCGGTTGGAAAGTAGGGGCTTGAAATGTGCCAGCCTCGTTTCATCAGGGGGGGAGGATGGCTGGGAACCGTTTTGCCTGCGCCTGAAAAATGGCAGTGAGGAAAAGGAGGGGCGGGATGGCTGCCTTTGGCTTTGGAACACTTGCATGCATACCGGATATAATGTCTATTGCGGTGTTTTTATATGTATTTTCCAGCAGCCTTAGCAAAACATCACATTATAAATATTATTAATAATATAAATATTAGGTGGCTATATGGACAATGTGTCGGTTTCAATTACGGGTGAAATAAAGAAAAAAATGGCGCAGTTCGGCTACATCAACTGGTCTGAGGTGGCAAGGCGGGCGTTTGCAAAAAAAATAGAGGAAATGGAATTCCTTGAGAAATTCACCTCGGATTCCAAAATGACAGAGCAGGACGCGCTAAGGCTCGGCGCGGCGGTGAACAAGAGCCTTGCAAAAAGACTTGCTAAAAAGGCTTAGAAAAGCAGCCATGAATAGGAAAAAATCTTTCGGAAAGATGCGGAAAGCAGGTCTAGCAAGTATTTAAATCGTGGAAGTGTTCTTTTTCCATGGTGAAGCGCTTGTCGTCCCAAAAATTCGAGAATGAATACATTGTAGGCAGTTGCGAAGATGTTCTCAAAACCGTCCCGGACAACTCATTCAGCCTTATTGTAACTTCCCCGCCCTATGCCGACAGCCGGAAAAAAACCTATGGCGGGCTGCACCCGGACAAATACGTTGAATGGTTCCTTCCGAAATCAAGGGAATTCCTGAGGGTGCTAAAGCCGGATGGAACGTTTATACTTAACATAAAGGAAAAGGTGGTTGACGGGGAGCGCCATACATATGTGATTGACTTAATCAAGGAAATGAAAAAGCAGGGCTGGCTTTGGACTGAGGAATACATCTGGCACAAGAAAAACACCCATCCGGGGAAATGGCCAAACCGGTTCCGAGACGTGTGGGAGCGCTGCCTCCAGTTCAACAGGCAAAAAACATTCAAAATGTATCAGGACGAAGTGAGGGTGCCCATAGGCGATTGGGCAAAATCCCGCCTTCGCAGCCTTTCCCAAAAAGACAGGACACGGGCAGAATCGTCAGTAGGGAGCGGATTTGGCAAGAATGTGTCCAATTGGCTTGGAAGAGATACTGTTTACCCCGGAAATGTGCTTAGCATCGCAACAGAATGCGCGAATAAAAACCACAGTGCGGTTTTTCCCTTGGCATTGCCCTCGTGGTTCATCCGGCTTTTCACGATGGAGGGAGATTTGGTGCTTGACCCGTTCGCAGGCTCCGGCACGACTGCGGTTGCGTGCAAAAAGCTCAACCGCAAATACATGATGATTGATGTGAAAAAGGAATACATGGCCGTGGCGCAAAGGAGGCTTGAATATGAAGCAGTTGCAAATGGGGGAGTTGCAAACGTTCGTGGAGAAGAATATAGAATCGTTCCACAACAGCAAACTGCAAACATTGGAGAAGACAAGCCTGAAAGACCTTCTCCGCAGAAAAAACCCGTATCTCTATAGGGCAAAGCACATAACAACTGCGCAGGAGCTGGTTTCGTCCCTTCTTGAAGCCAAGCTCTCATCATCCGAAGAGGAAATTTTCGGCAATTTCCTTGAGAGCCTTGCCATTTTCGTTGCGGAAAAAACAAGAGGGGCAAAAAAATCATCTGCCAAAGGCATAGATTTCGAATACGGCGAGGGAAACGCCAGGTATCTTGTTGCCGTCAAATCCGGCTTGAATTGGGGGAATAGCAGCCAGTGGAGCGATTTGGAGAATTCGTTCAAGGCGGCGTCAAAAGTTTTAAGGCAGTCCACGCGCATATCCCATGTGGAATGCATACTTGGCGTGAGTTATGGAAGGGCGAAAACAGTTGTCAAGAGGGGATTCATAAAGCAGATATGCGGGCAGGCATTCTGGCACCTTGCAAGCGGCAAGAAATCATTCTATATCGACATTGTCAAGCCTCTCGGCTTCAAATCCAAGGAATTGAATGACTCGTTCAAAGCAAGGAAATCAGAATTGATTAACAAATTCACCGGCGAATTCATCTCCGAATTCTGCGATAGCAAGGGGAAAATACTGTGGAACAGGATTGTAGAGCTGAATTCCGGGAATCTTGGGGATTGAACTGGATTTTTCCAAGGCACGAAAGCGCGCTTTTAAACTTTTCCGCCCCAACCTATTCCGTTAAGAGACAAATAGCGTGCGGCTTTAGAGGTGTAATTTATGTATCCGGTTTCTCCGCAGGCCTACGACAGGGCGATAACCGTATTCTCCCCTGATGGAAGGCTTTTCCAGGTAGAGTATGCAAAGGAAGCAGTCAGGAGGGGAGCCACCGCAATTGGACTGGTGTGCAACGACGGAGTAATACTTGTGGCGCACAAGAATGCCCAAAGCTCATTGATTGTCCCGGAATCATTGAAGAAAATATTCGAAATCGACTCCCACATAGCCGCAACAGCTTCGGGCTTGATTGCGGATGCGCGGAGGCTGATTGACGTTGCAAGGGTGGAGGCGCAGCGCCACCGCCTTGCATACGCCGAGCCCTCATCGGTGGAATCCATCACAAAGGAATTGTGCGATTTGATGCAGGTGTACACGCAGTATGGCGGCATACGCCCATTCGGCGTATCTTTGCTGATAGCAGGAATTGACGAAAAGCCGAGGCTGTTCGAAGCCGAGCCGTCCGGCGCATTGACAGGATTCAAGGCTTGCGCAATAGGCTCCGGAAAGAAGGAAGTCGAGGAATTCTTTGAAAAGGAATACAAGGAAACCCTCGGCATTGACGAGGGGATAGCCCTTTCGCTCAAGGCTTTGAAGAAAACAGGGGATGTCTCGATAAAGGCCGAGAACCTTGAAATCACGATAGCAACGGCAAAGGACAAGACGTTTAGGCTCCTTACGCAAAAGGAGATAGAAAAATTCACAAAGTGAGGGAAGTGGCATAATGGCCACGCTTGACACAGCCCTCGTTGCCCATATGGAGGTCAACGGAGAGCGGTTTGAAATTTTTGTGGACCCTGATTTGGGCCTTGCCTACAAGCAGGGCTCGAAAAAGGAGCTGAACAACGTATTGGTTGCGGAGGAGATATACAAGAATGCGAGGAAAGGCGAAAGGTGCAAGTCGTCGGAATTGCAGAAGGCTTTCCACACCGACGAGGTGTGGAAAATCGCCGACATGATACTCAAGAAAGGGGAACTTGCCCTGACAACAGACCAAAAAAGGAAAATGCTCGAGGAAAAAAGGAAGCAGATTGCGTCGTTGATTGCAAGGGAGGCGATTGACCCGAGGACGGGCGCGCCCCACACCCTCACAAGAATCACGCAGGCAATGGAAAATGTGCGCCTTGACATAGACCCTTTCAAGGACGCGTCGATGCAGGTGGATGCCACGGTGTCGGCATTGCGCCTGTCGTTGCCTATCAAGTTCGAGAAAAAGAGAATAGCCGTGAAAATCGGCCCGGAGCACGCGCAGAAAACATATGGATTGCTGAAAAATTATGGGATACAAAAAGAGGAATGGACAACCGACGGCTCAATAGTTGCCGTCATTGAACTGCCCGCAGGCATTGTCAGCGAATTTTTCGACAGGCTGAACAAGGCAACATCAGGGCAGGCGCAGACGAAAATGGTATGATGGTTGGAACGGATGCGAGGCGGAAGGAAAAATGAAGATTACAGGGGAATGGGGCGGAAAAAATGCGCCCGTGAAATGATTTGATATTTCAAAAGGTGATGAAGATATGACGAAAATCGTAATGCCGGGCGAAATGGTATCGGAGCGGCCGTTGAGGATGGCATATGCCTACACGGACGGCCAGAAGACATACAGCACGGTGGTGGCAATGCTCTCGCCTGAGGGGAAATTGATTCCGCTGGAGGGCCCGTATGACGCGCTTCCGGAAGACTATGTGGTCGGGTTTGTGAGCGATGTCAGGTTCGCAGGCTACAGCATCGACATAGGCACGGCAAACCCAGGCAGCATGTCATCGCGCGACAGCAGGGAGAAATTCTCGCTTGGCGACATGGCATTGGCGAAAATAATCGCCGTGGATGAAGTGAAGAACATTGATTTGGCAGATGCAAGGAAGCTGCTTGGCGGGCGGATTGAGAAAATCTCCCCGGTTAAGGTGCCAAGGCTGATTGGAAAGAAGAATTCCATGATAACGATGATTGCGGATGCGACGGGCTGCCAGATAGTTGTCGGAAGGAACGGGTATGTGTTCATCAGCCACAAGGGCGACCACAAACTGGCAAAGGAGGCAGTGGAAATGATAGAGAAAGAGGCGCACACCTCGGGCTTGACAGACAGGGTGGCACTGTATATGAAGGAAAGGAAGGCGGCGAGGGGCGGAGAATCTGCGCCGGCTTCCGGAATGCCGCCCCAGGGCGGAATGAATGCGCAGCCCCAGGCGGGCGCGCAATCCGGGCAGGGAGGAATGCCCCCGGCAACAGGGCAATAAGCCCGCGCAATGAAAAAAATTCATGTTTGGAAGGTGAAATTATGGGTGGATCAGGACCTAAGCCTAAGCTCCTAAATTCGGACGGGAGCAGGCTGGATGGAAGGAAACTGGAAGAGATGAGGCCGATAACAATCGAGGCGCGCGTGCTCAACGACGCGGACGGCTCGTGCCTGCTCACATGGGGCAGGAACAAGGTGCTGGTGGGCGTGTACGGCCCGCGCGAGTGCATCCCAAGGCATGACCAGTCGCCATACAGGGCGCTGATAAAATGCCGCTACAACATGGCGCCATTCTGCTCGTTGGAGGAGCATAACAGGAGCGGCCCGAGCAGGCGCAGCAAGGAATTGTCAAAAGTGATTTCGGAAGCATTCGAAAATGTAATCATTGCCGAAGCCTACCCCAAGACGCAAATCGACGTTTATATCGAGGTGCTGCAGTCTGACGGGGGCACAAGGTGCGCGGCATTGACTGCGGCGGCGGTTGCATTGGCGGACGCGGGAATTCCGATGAAGGATTTGCCGGTCGCGATTGCCGTTGGGAAAATCGAGGGCAAATTGGCTGTTGACTTGTTCAAGGACGAGGACAATTTCGGCGAGTCGGACAACCCCATCGCATTCGCCCCAAGGAATTGGGAAGTGCTGCTTTACCAGGCGGACGGCCTGCTCACCCGCGATGAGGTGGAGCAGGGCTTGGAATTGGCAAAGGAAGCAGCGAAGAAAGTGCATGAAGTGCAGGTTGAGGCATTGAAGAGGGTGTATGAAAAGCCGCACCCCCCAAGCGTGCCGCTTGCCACGGGAATGTTTCAATAAGGTGATATGATGGAAATACAAAAGCAGCTGAAGCGCGACTTTCTCACCACATTGCTCTCGCAGGGCAAGAGGGCGGACGAGAGGGGCAAGATGGACTACCGCACGACAAAAGTGCAGAAGGGCGTGTTGCAAAACTCGGAAGGGAGCGCCTTGTGCAACCTCGGCAAGACGCAGGTGCTATGCGGCATAAAATTCGACATTGCCACGCCGTTCCCGGACAGGCCGAAGGAAGGGGTGCTGGCAACCGGCGCGGAATTCACGCCCCTTGGCTCGCATCTGTTTGAGCCCGGCCCGCCGTCTGTTGAATCTATCGAGCTTGCCAGGGTGGTGGACAGGGGAGTGCGCTCATCGAATGCGGTTGATTTGCAGAGCTTTTTCCTTGAGGAGGGGAAAGTGCTTGCGCTTTACCTTGATTTGTACGTGCTTGACCATGACGGCAATTTGTTTGATGCCGCCACGCTTGCTGCAATGGGAGCATTGCAGAACTGCATCATGCCCAAAGTTGAGGGGGGAAAAATCATCCGCAATGAAAACAAGGGCAGCTTGCCGCTTGCCACCTCCTGCGTATCGTGCACGTTTGCGAAAGTGGATGCGTACCATCTGCTCGACCCCACGCTCGATGAGGAAAAGGGCATGGACGGGAGGCTGACTATTGCCACCACGCCCAAGCACATGTGCGCTGCGCAAAAATCAGGCTGGGCGGGGTACACCCAAAAGGATATAATGGAGCTGGTGGATATTTCATTTGCAAAGGGCGACGAGCTTAGGCGCCACTTGCAGTGATATTTTCAACTATGATAAATGGCAGTATGTTGGCGCCCCCAAGGCGCCATGGCTTGTGAATGATGTGATTATATGGCAGACAGAAATGTAAGGTATGGAGCTGAAATCCGCAAATTGGCGGATGCGGCAGACAGGCAAAGGAGGGCAAGGTACCCCTGCCCCAAATGCGGCAAGAAATCCGTGAAAAGGGTGAGCAACTCGCTTTGGGCATGCTCATCGTGCGGAGGGGAATTTGCAGGCGGGGCATATGCGCTTTCCACCCCCACGGGCGAAGTGTCAACGCGCCAGATAGGCGAAATTGCGAGGGAATGATATGTACCGATGCGGAAAATGCAAGAAGGAAATCAAATCCGTTGACACCAAATTCACCCGCTGCCCCCACTGCGGCTGGAGGATACTTTACAAGGGCAGGCTGCCCATTGCAAAGGAAGTCGGGACAGACTAGTTTTAATTTTTTTTCACAGAGACACTATTAGAGGCGAAAGCCATGCCAAGGAAGAAAAAGAAACATAGCATTATGGAACTTGCAGGAGCGGTGAAAGGCGGAGCCCTAAGTTCAGAAGCCGAAATAGATGAAATTTTATACGGGGAATGAGCTGGGCGGCTTTTATTCCTTCTTTTTCAAGTAATTTGCATGTGGATCACTACATCCAAGAATGCGGACAATTCGGTGAAGAAATTCGCACGAAGCCTGGCTGATGCGCTTCCCCAATTCGATTATTTCTCCCGAGGCGGGCGCACCATTTCCAAATTGGACAGGCTTGCCCAGCGGGAAGGAATGGAAGTTTACCTTGTGGTTGGGAAAAGCGGCACAAACAAGGGGAAAATGTCCGTCTGGTCGAGAAAATACGTGGTGGACGGGGATTCGGCAATGTGGATGTGGAATTCGAAAAGGATGGACAAGTTTGAATTCAGCAAAGGCGGATGGAAGGAAGAGGACGCTGATGAACCGCTTGAATTTGAGTGGAAGGAAAGCGCAGTGAATGACGAGTTTGCCGAATTTTTCGGCTATGTGAAAGGCAAAAGCGACTGGGTTTATGAGGAAAGCGTGAAAATAGCCGTTGAGGCAGCGGAAAAATCTGCGAAAATAACATGCGAAAAAAAAACCATTGCCGAATTTGAATTTGTCTGGGAGAATATTGACGGGAGCGAGGAATGAGGATATGGCTGATGAAAAGAAAAAAGAAGATTTCAAGGCTGTTGTTTCTGCCCAGTTTTCAACTGAAAAGGCAGCCGAAGCCGCGTTGAAATCCTTGGGCGGCGAGAGGGAGATGGAGGGAAGGGCGAAGGTGAAATGCCATCGGGAAGGCAACAATGTTGTGATTGACGTCGAGGCGCCGGATGCGCCATCGTGCAGGGCTGCGCTGAACGGGATGCTGCGGCTGGTGGAATTGCTAAAGCCCATGGATATGGGCGGTTAGCGGAAGGGGAATGGGAGGCGGGCAATGCCGATGGAGCGGGGAGGCGGCCGGGCAAAAGATTATAACGATGAGGAGGGATAGAAAGCCATCCATTTTCTATGTTGGTGATTTTCATGGCAGAACCCATTCGTGACCCGAAGCAGATGCAGGCGGCAATAGACGAGTACCAGGGAATACAGAGGCAGATGCAGCTTGTGATGATGCAGAGGCAGCAGATGGAAGTGCAATTGGAGGAAATGAAGAATGCGCAGGAGGAGCTGAAAACCTCAAGCGGCGGAATTTACCAGCTTATCGGCAATTTGATGATTGAAACGAATAAAGAGGCGGCAAAAAAGGATTTGGCGGAAAAAATCGAGACAGTTACGGTGCGCACCGCTTCCCTTGCAAAGCAGGAGGACAAAACCCGGGCAAGGCTGCTTGATTTGCGCCGCGAATTGGAAAAGGCGTCAGGGAAGGGGGAGTAAGCGGGATGGAAAAAGGGCGTCAGGCAAGGGAGAGTAGGCTGGATATGGAGGCGCTGGGAAAGGGGAAATAAGCGGGCTGGAAAAGGCAAGGCAGGGCAATTAGTGCTGCGTGAAAGGTGATAGAGTTGGCATCTGGCATGGCAGCTGCGAAAAACGCCCTGGCAGGCCTTGTGCGCGGGAAAAAGAAACTAATTATTACATTCCACTCACTTGGCGATATGGATGCCTGCGCAAGCTCACTTGCATTGGCAAGCCACTTGGGAAAAAATGCCATGGTGTGCCCCCCCGACAGGGTGAATTCCGAGAGCAGGCGCATATTGGGAAAAGACGCCCTCAGGTTCGAATTGTTTGCAAAAGCGTTGGACGATTTTCCAAATGCCGGCATTGCGCTGCTTGACTGCAATGACAGGTCGCTTCTTGGGCACATAGTCGCATCGGACGTGCTTATCGACCACCATGCAATGCAAAAAGGCTCGGTGAGGGGGAAGGTGGAATGGGTGGAGCCGCAAAGCTCGTCCACATCTGAAATGGTGGCGCAGATAATCGGGAAGCCCAACCCATACGAGGCGGATTTGCTTATTTTCGGAATATTGTCGGATTCGGCAAGGCTTGCGCGGGCAAATGCGAAAACTTTCGGAGTGCTGTCCGTGCTGCTAACGCATGCCTCGATGGATTACGAGGGGTTTTTGGCAAAATTGGAAAAGCCGGAAGGGGCGGCAAGCAGGGTGGCGGTGCTTGAAGGCCTGCGGAATGTCATATGGCAGGAAAAGCATGGGCTTGTAGTTGCCACTGCCGTGGTGTCATCGCATGAGGCGCATGTTGCCGAAGTGCTTGTGAGGGCGGGGGCGGACTGCGCATTCGCAGGCACCGGGGGAAAGGATGCAAGGATATCGGCAAGGATGCGCCCTGCCCATGAGGGAAAGGTGGATTTGCCCCTTCTAATGTCTAAAATAGGCAGGATGATTGGCGGGCATGGGGGAGGGCACCCCGCAGCTGCCGGAGCAACGGGCGGAAGGCCCGAGCTGCTTGACGAGGCCCTTGCGCTGTGCGCCCGGGAGTTTTTCAATAGGGCAAGCAGATTATAAATTTTGTCAGGCAAAGGGCGTGCGGGAGTGAAATCATGTCAGCTACAATAGTTGTTGGAGGCCAGTACGGGGACGAGGGCAAGGGGAAAATCCTATCGTATTTGGCAGTGCATGACAAGCCGGATGTGATTGCCCGCGGTGGCGTGGGTCCGAATGCCGGGCACCAGGTGAAATACAGGGGGAACGCATATTCGCTTAGGCTTGTGCCCTCAGGTTTCATCAACAGGGAGGCAAGGCTCCTGATTGGGGCCGGTGTTCTGGTCAATCCTGATGTGTTCCTGAAGGAAGTTGCGGATTTTGATTTGGGGATGCGCTGCGGCATAGACAGGCGGGCAACATTGATTACGCAGGAATACATTGACGCGGACGGGGCATCGGCAAATTCCGCAAAAATCGGGACAACGAAAACCGGGTGCGGGCCTGCCGCATCTGCAAGAGTGTCAAGGACGGCGGAGTTTGTTGAGAGCGAGGGGAGGCTAAAGCCTTACTTGACGGATGTAGTGAAGGAAGTGAATGCCGCAAAGAATTTGCTTATTGAGGGCACCCAGGGATTCATGCTTTCCAATTTGTACGGCACATACCCGTATGTGACAAGCAAGGATGTTTCCGCAAGCACGATATGCGCCGACATCGGATTGGGGCCGCGCAAAGTGAAAGACGTTGTGATGGTGTCAAAGGCATACACCACGCGCGTGGGCAATGGGCCGTTCCCAGGTGAAATTACAACCGATGAGGCGCAAAAGCTTGGGTACCAGGAATACGGCACAGTGACTGGAAGGGCCAGGCGCACAAGCAAGGAGCTGCATTATGATGATTTGGTATTTGCCGCAACCGTGAATTCGGCAAATTACATTGCAATTACGAAATTGGACGTGAAGTTCGCCGGTTGTGCCGGCAAGAGGAAATTCTCCGACCTGACCAGTGAGGCGCAGGCGTTTGTGAAGGAAGTGGAAAGCAAGGTTGGAGTGAAAATCGGGCTTATCGGGACAGGAGCCGACTCCGAAGACATCATTGACTTGAGAGGTTAGGTGGTTTTTGTGAAAACAAGCTATTTCTTTTTGGCAATACTGTCATGCATATCGCTTTTGGCATTTGATCATGCCATGCAGGATGCCCCCGCACTTGCGCTATTCGTGCGCTTTATGGGGTTAACGGCATTCTTTTTGCTTTCAGTCGCCCTGATGATTGGGCCTGCGGCTGTTTTGTGGCCGAAGCATTTTGCAAGCCTGATTGAGGCAAGGAGGTCGGTTGGCGTGGCTGCTTTTGTTTTCCTTGTGCCGCACTTTTTCCTCACAATTTCGATGTATTTCAAATGGAATTTCACGCCCGTGTTTGGCTTGCCGCAGCTGCTTGCGGGCTTGGTTGCCGGCATTATTGTGCTTGCACTGGCGCTTACCTCAACTGATTGGGCAACGCGCACGCTTGGCAACAACTGGAAATGGCTGCACAGGCTGGCGTATGTTGCATTCCTGCTTTCAATTTACCACAGCATAGTGCAGATACAGAAATTCGGGCTTGGCAAGTCAGGCGGCATGAACCTTGCGCAGGTTGCGGTGCTTGCGGTTGCCGGAGTTGCGGTTGTTTTGCAGATAGCCGGATTTTATGTCAGGAAGAAAAGGGAAGGGGCATCGAAAGCTGGGAGTGCATCTTCCCCGCCGCAAACTCCACAGCAGCCGAATGTGCCCGCCGGGCCGGTCCAGTAAGCCTTATTATTGCTTTTGGGGAAAAAGGAAGATGCTGATTCTAACCCCATAAGTGGGGGAGGGGTCAGGAGGAACCTGAAACTGGGGGAGGGGCGCTCCCCTCCCGCGGTTCGGTGCCCCTGTAGCTCAGCGGTAGAGCGCCTGCATGGTAAGCAGGAGGTCACGAGTTCAATCCTCGTCGGGGGCTAGAATTAAACATGGGTTCAACAATCCGCCGAAGGCGGGTTGTGTTCGGCGCACATCAGGGCGCCGACATCCCCATCGGGGGCTAAAAAAAGTCACGAGTTCAACGGACAACGCCGCAAGGCGTTGGACGTGCTCGGAGCGAGTGAAACGAGCTCCGACATCCTCGTCGGGGGCTAAATCGTAAAGTTGGGTACGTTCTCTTTTGCTATTTTTTTTCCTGCCAGCGTAGCGAATGGATTCGCTTCAAATTGCTTTATCTTTGTCAGCACTGAAAATGACCGGATTAAATCCGGGAATCTGTTGCGCATATCGCGCAATAACACATATAGTTCGCGGATATTCTTTACATCTACGTCTATTTCTGCGTCCCACGCCCCAAGAATCACCCGGTAGTGCGACACTATCGGAAGGGCATCACAATATGCTAAAAATTCATCGCGGCGTTGTGGGGTAATCCTACGCATGTTGAGGAGCGCCTTGGCGCTTATGAAGCCGAGTTTGGCTCGATCAAATCTTACACTGTAAGCAAAATACGCCTCCATCTGCTCCAGTTTTCTTACATGGTAGGCAACAACATTTGGAGACATACCCTCCTTTTGCGCTATTTCATTCAGGCTTATCCGGCTGTTCTCGTAAAGCCAGAAGAGCACCCTATAATCCTGCTTGGAAATACGCATAGGGCCGCCATGGTATTTTTTTGTCTGATGATAATAGGAGCCTTCGTTTCCAGTGAGTTGCGTACAGAGATGGTTGGTATCAAACAAGCTGATGCAAAAAACTTTGGCGGCAACATGGTCTCCGAATTTGTTCATGAAGCCATCTTCGAACCGTTCTATTTCCTCTTCCCCATTTGCAAAGAAGCGCACAATGAGGTCCCATTCGCCCTGCGTAAGGCAGAACCACCGCACCGCACCGTGTGTGTAGAGATATTGAGCGACTATCTGTTCAAAATGCTCCGGCGTGTTTTCGAACTTGAAATAAAAACCATAGGTGGTGATTCCGAGAGCGGCATAGTTGAGGTCAAGGATGAATCTTTCAATAAGGCCGCTTTTGACAATGCGCATAATCCGCCCTATAACCCGCGATTTGGAAAGACCCACCTTCCTGCCCATTATTGATGCGGGAGTACGGCTGTTGCGTTCAAGTATTGACAATATTTTCCTGTCTTTTATGTCAAGTTTTACGATATTATCTGGTTCCATATAATACATTTCACTGAAAACTAATAAAAAAGTTTCGTTTTGTCTCATTTTTCCAGCCCATATATTATATGCCAGTTATGTTACAAAAAAGGAAAGAAGATGTATCGCAAATGTGTTATTATGACAAGTCTTCAAAAAAACCAATCTACAGTCAAAACACCCGTTGCGTGGAGAAATTTCCTAGCAGACTTTGGAAGAAACAATATCTTGCTTCCCGTTCCGTCAGCAAAAGGAAAGGAAGGGATGGCTCCTGTCCCGTTTGGCACTCTTGCAAAAATAACATCCACAGAAGCAGCTCGCATAGAACGCCTTGAGGGCATTTACAGAAATGAACAATTTATTGAAATTCCCGCCAGCATTCTGTCGTTCTATGAAACATATAGGCCGACTCCGATTTACCAGGCGGCAGAACTTGAGAAAAGCGTGGCTTCTTCTGTTGGAAAAAAATCGCTTGACTACGTAACTTTGTGGATAAAAGACGAAACGGGCAACCCCGGCGGAAGCCATAAAATCAACACAGCGTTCCCACAAATCACATATGTAAAAAAAGATGGAAAAAGTGCGGTCGTAAGTGATACCGGTGCCGGCCAGTGGGGCATCGCTGTTTCCATTGCCGCAGAAGAACTCGGCCTTGAAAGCACAGTCTTTATGACCGCTCAAAGTTACGCCGACAAACAAGGGCGGGTAAAAGAGATGGAGAGGCATGGAACACTAGTGGTTTCCTCGCCTAGCGCATTGACAGAAGTTGGGAGCAAAGTGCTGAAAAAAAATCCCCGTCACCCTGGCAGCCTCGGCATTGGAATGTCCGAAGCAGTGTCCCTGGTTGACGATAAAACGGGCTTGGTTCTTGGTTGCATGTCATATTATGCGGCACTCCATCAATCCGTGATAGGTCTGGAATTACAGTCACAGCTCAAAGAAATAGGCATAAATCCAGACGTACTCGTTGCCTGTGTTGGCGGGGGGAGTAATTTCTGTGGGCTTGTGGCCCCTTGGATTGAACATAAGCTCAATGGAAAAGGACCGGTCTTCGTTGCAGCCGAATCATCAAGCATTCCGACATTATCCCAAGGGCAATATCGGTGGGATTTCCAAGACTATGGCGGCCTCATGCCAATGCTCCTTATGTACACAGTGGGGCACAAAAGCATCCCTCCAAAACACCATGCAGGCGGCCTTCGCTATCACGGCAAAAATCCGGTACTTTCGATATTGTGCCAGCTCGGCCTCGTAAAAGTCACATCCATTCCACAGCAAGAAGCGCTTATAGCTGGCTTATTATTCGAAGAAAAAGAAGGCATACGACCGGCCCCGGAAAGCGCCCATGCCGTACTCGCCGGGATTCGTGAAGCAATCGCATACGAACTAATCGGCATAAAAAAGAACATCATAGTGCTCCTTACTGGAAATGGCAGCTTTGACTCGGTTGCCTACCAGTCAGTGAAACCAAGACACTGAACACCCATCTATTTCAACCTCTAGAGTAGGAAATAACTGCGCCGAGCCGTACTTCTTGAACGACTCAAGGCAGGCATCGGGAGTATAGGCTAATATTAGGCCACGAGTTCAACCTTCAGACGCCGCAAGGCGGCTGGAGGTGACGAAAATGCGAAGCGGATTTCGGAACGGACAACTGCGGAGCAGTTGGTGGCATTCGGCACAAGTTGCAAAGCAACGGGCGCCGATGTCCTCGTCGGGGGCCAATAACTAAACTCCTAAGGGGAGTTTATTACTTGACAGCATCTATCAGCTTCCCAATTTGAGCAAATAACTCCTCCAAAGGCTCAAAATCCCTATTGAATTCTCCCTTTACATTATGAAACAGCTTGTTCAATGAATATGCAGCACTTGCTGCAAGATTCTTGACGTTGTCATGCTCCCCGAAACGGTATATCAAATAGGAGCCATATGGGATGCCCCATCCATGGTAGGCGCAGCCGAACATCACTCCGGCCAGCAGGCGATTATGTGCACTGTCTGAAAGAGACCAATCGAGTTTTTTATTACGCTTGGGGGGCACCCCAACCAAACGCTCATATTCGCTTGGGGATAACAGTGTTCCATCGCAGGGCATGTTGGCAAATGCTTGAATGGTGTTCGAATCGGCTACTTGCGTCAATAGAGTGGTTCCAGGCGTAATCTTCTTTCCTGTTGAGTCTACCAAAACCATTTTACTTTCATTCTCGTAAATTTCCATATCACATGCAATCTTATCCCCGTTTTCTGTGACATGGGAAAAGTTTGGTTCCATATTGTTTGGGTACTGGTCAACGGAAAATAAGACATTTTTTTGTCCTTTGAATCGATCAAGGCCAAGGTCTTTCAGATTCGACACACGGCGGATGCCATCAATATCGTAAGTCCTGACGATTTCATTTTCCAATGGCTCGTCTCTTGCGGCTGAAAACACCCAGGTGCTTGCGAAGGCGCGGGGGAGATATTTGTTGCGATTGGTGGAAAGCGGGAGCAGATCGAAATCACGCTGCCTGTGTATCTTGATACGCCTTTGTTTCGAATTTTCTAAGGCTACTAGGGCAATGTCGGTCATGCCGCGGTACCTGTCGCGATACCTGTTTACTGCAGTTATTGCGGGTTCTCCCATTGTAATCACCATCCAACATTCATTATAACAATTAGAAATATTTATTAGTTATGACAAAAAATTCGTGAAATAAACAAGTATTATATAGTTATTTTGTTGAAAAATAAATAATGGAGCTAAATGCCCTCGATAGGAAAATCCTGTATTTGCTTGATTCTGAAGACAGGGCAGGCGTCAAGGCAATTGCAAGGAAAATACGCCGCTCCGCGGAAGTGGTGCGCTACAGGATTCGCCGCCTTGAGGCAGAAGGCGTAATCAGGCGCTATATGTCATTCATCAACTTCTCAAGGCTGGGATTCGTAGGCCATGGGGTTTTTTGCACAATCAAGGAAAGGCAGGAGCGCAAGAAATGGATCGGCCAACTTGAGCAGAATGAGAGGGTGTACTGGATTTCCGAATTCGGGGGAAAATACGACCTTGCTTTTGCAATTGCCGCACGTGACACCTACGAATTCTATAGGATACTGAACCAGCTGAAGGAGAAACTGGGGGGCTCATTGGGGGGATGGGACATTGCCATCCGAATAAGGCTTAACCAGTTCCCGCGCTCCTACCTTCTTGACAAGGATGAGAAGAGGAGGGAGAACTTGCCGTACTTTGGTAAAACGCTCGGGCATGATAAATTGGACGGATTGGATTTCAGGATTTTGAAGAAGCTCTCGCAGGAGGCGCGGCTGGATGCCAATTCTATTGCAGAATACGCACAGGCGCCGGCAAGCACCGTGGCATATAGGATAAAAAAACTCAGAGAGTCTGGAGTTTTGCAGGGTGCCGCGCCGCAAATCTGCTGCCAGAACTATGGCTACCAGAGCTATCAGCTTTTCATAAATGTTGCAAATTTGGATGAGAAGAAGCGCCAAGAATTGTATTCTTACTGCAGCAACAACCCAAACATAGTTTTCCTGATAGAAACCCTTGGAAAATGGAATTTTGAAATAGTCTATGATGTGAAGAATCAGAGGGAGCTACAGGACCAGGTGTTAAGGCTGCGCCAGAGTATCCGTTGGGAATTCGAGATGGAAACCGGCATCATTTTTGACAATTATCTGAAGTACGACCAGTTCCCGTTCAAAAGCCTGTGAACAGGAAATGGTGCCATTTTCAAAAAAAACGGCGTATTATATACCTTGCCTTATCCCTATTTGCGGGAGAGAAAAAATGCCGGGCGAATTAAGCCTTGAGCAGGGCAGGCAGCTTGTCCGCCTTGCAAGAAAGGCAGCGGAATGCTTTGCCAGTACGGGCAAAAAGGGAGAGCCTGAAAGCGAGGAAGGAATTTTCGGGAAGGCAAGGGGAGTATTTGTCACGGTGGAGCAATACCCCTCGAACGAGTTGCGCGGATGCATTGGTTATCCTTTGCCTATGAAGCCGTTGGCAAGGGCGGTGATTGACAATGCCATACATGCCACGCAGGAGGACCCGAGGTTCCCGCCTGTTGAAGAGGAGGAATTTGGAAAGCTTGTGTTTGAGGTGTCCGTGCTTACTGTGCCGGAATTGGTGAAAGTGAAAACGCCTGATGAATATTTGAAGCAAATCAAAATAGGAAGGGACGGATTAATTGCATCGATGGGATACGCGCAAGGATTGCTTTTGCCGCAAGTGCCCGTGGAATGGGGCTGGGATGCCAAGGAATTCCTGACGCATTTGTGTGAAAAGGCCGGGCTGCCAAGAGACATGTGGCGCTCCCCGTCATTCAGGTTGGAAAAATTCAGCGCGCAGATTTTCTGTGAAAACAAGCCGAATGGCGCAATAAGTGAGAAAAAGCTTGTGTCTGCAAGGTAATGATATGATGTTGAAAGTAAGGAAAGCCGGCGGGGAGGCAAGCATAGTGCTGCCCCCTGAATTTTCAGAAAGGGTGAGGGACGGAACTGAAGTTGAATTTTTCCACGTGCGGGAGGGTATTTACCTGATTGCAACGCCGGGGGAGAAGGAAAAGGGGTTTGACATTGACGCAAAGCCGCAAACGCAGCAAGAAATGGCAGCAGCTCAGATAGGGCGGGGTGCAGGGGAGCAGCAGGCGCGGCCGACAACACAGGCTGCAAAGGCAGCTCAACCCCCGCTTTCGCTTTCTGCGGATGAAACGCAGGTGGCGCGAAAATTGACCTCCATAAGGTTCGAGATGAGGCAGGTGCCGCAGGTGGAAAAAAACCTCAACGCATCGGAAAAGAAGGCGGTTGCTTCCCTGATTTCAAAAAAGCTTGTGAACATAATGAAAAGCGCAAAATACCCGAAGGGCGTGTTCAACATTTCAGACAGGCTGTACGACTCAACGCGCGCCGATACGAAACTCCAGCCCCGGATTACGGCATCGCCCATAAATACGGTGGAACATTTGAGGAAACTTGGCTACATGATACTGGACAATGAAAACGAGGCAAAGAACGTGATGCCCACGCTTGCGTCCGAAATTACGCATGACGACGTGAAGGGAGTGCGGGGGTTCGACAAGAAATACTACGTGCTGCTCCGCTCGTTTTATTTGGAGCATGAAGGCAGGCTGCTGGCGGCGCTTGACCGGGGCCCGAAGAATGCGGATGCGATGGCGCCCGAAATGCACCTTACCCCGGAGGCTGTGAGGACGCTCCTTGTGGTGCTGGCAGACGGGGGGGAAGTGATTGAAAAGCAGAAAGGGGTGTGGCAAAGGGCATGACAATTACCGAAGGCAGGTGCGGCTGATGGGCGGAATAACCATCCGGGATCCGGTGCACGGAAGCATGCATTTTACCGAATTGGAGCGGAAAATAATAGACACACCGCAAATGCAGAGGCTGCGCAACATCAGGCAATTGGCAATGGCGCACCTGATTTACCCCGGCGCGCACCACACCAGATTTGAACATTCCCTTGGCACGTGCCATTTGGCGGACCGGATGGCAAATGCGATTGGGCTTGGCAAGAAGGAGAGGAGAAGGGTGAGGCTTGCCGCATTGCTTCACGACATCGGGCATATTTCTTTTTCCCATGAGGCTGAGGAAGTGACAAAGGCGAAGTTTGGCACGCACGAGGACTTGGGCCATGACAGGATAACCAAGGGCGAAATTGCCGGAATAATCGAAAAGGAGGATGACCCGAAAAAAGTCGCGGACTGGGCAAGCGGGGAATCGTACGGGGCGCTGATTGCCGGCGATATGGGCGCGGACAGGATGGATTACCTGATGCGCGATGCCCATTACACCGGAGTGGCGTATGGCGTGATTGATGTTGACAGGATTGTTTCCACCATAGAGTGGGTGAGGGGCGAGGGCCTGGCGGTGAGGCAGAGCGGGCTTGAGGCCGTCGAGTCGCTGCTTCTTGCAAGGTTTGAAATGTTCTCCACAGTGTACATGCACCATGCAGTGAGGATTGCCTCTGCGATGCTGCAGCAGGGCTTGCGCATGGCAATGAAGCACAAAGGTTTTGCATGGGATGCCGCTATGGAGGAGGGGGATGCCGCAATGCTCGCAAGGCTGCGAAACGTGCCCCTTGCCTCGCCTTGGGTGGAAAAGCTGGTCGCACGAAGGCTGTACAAGCGGGCGCTCACGCTCACATGGAAAAACGTGTCGCGCAGGCAGAGGCAGGCAATAACATCGGGGCAGCTTGAGCACTACATACGGGAAAAGGTGCGCGTGCCCGTAATCATTGACATGCCGTCAAACTGGGGGAAAAATGTGAAGATACCGATAATTACCGAAGACGGGATAAAGGACATAAGCAAAATGTCCCCGCTTGTCGCTGCCCTTGACATGGCAATAGAGGGAAGGGCGTCGGTGCTGGTTTGCACGGAAGGGAGGCATAGGAAAAGAGTTGAGAAAGCGGCAAGAAGGTATCTTGGGATTTGGAAAAGTTGAAAGCGGCGTGCCGCTTATGCCCCTGCAATGCTGCGCGAGGCAATCAGGTAGTCGAGAATTTTCACCACTATTACAAAGAGTATCGAAAACACAACCACTCCGCGCGGGTTGAATTTCCAGCCGCCCATGTTGGTGCCGGATGTGATTCCGAGAATGCCGGCCTGGGACTGGGGCTGCGCAATTGACATTTTAGATGTTGACATGGGAATATTTACGGCTTGAGGTTTTTAAATCTGAGGCTGCGTCAATTCACCATGGCACTGTTTGGCACATCAGGCATCAGGATGCCCTGCCCTGAAAAACTGGATGCTGCAATGGCTATGAAAGTGGGGGCAGCAGCGGCAAAGGCAGGCGGGAATGGAGGGGGCGCAGGCGGGCGCGGGGCCGGAAGGCCTTTTGTAGTCGGATACGACGGAAGGCGCACAGGCCAGATGCTAAAAAGTGCAATTTCAGCAGGCGCGGCTTCTGTTGGCGCGGGCATAATTGACCTGGGATTGTGCGCCACGCCGACGCTTGCGCTGCACACGCAGAGTGTTTCCGGGATGGGGGCGATGATAACCGCAAGCCACAACCCGCCGGAATACAACGGCATAAAGCTGTTTGAAAACGGCAGGGAGGCGCCAAAGGAAGTTGAAGCGCTTGTTGAACGGGCCGTGGAAGGGGATGTTTCGCCCGAATTGGCGGAATGGAAAAAGGCGGGGCAGACTGCAGACGGAAGGGAAATGGCGACACAGAAGCACATGAATTTGGCGCTTTCGTTGATTGACTCATCTATGGTAAAAAGGAAAAATCCGAAAATTGCGCTTGACTGCGGGAATGCCGCCGCATGCGCACTGATGCCGATGCTGCTTGAGAAGGCGGGCTGCACCGTGGTTGCGATTAATTCCTCCGAGCCGGGCAATTTCACCCGCGGGCTTGAGCCTACCGAGGCGAATTTGATGGAATTGTCTTCTGAAATTGTTTCGTGCGGGGCGGATTTTGGCATAGCGCACGACGGCGACGCGGACAGGGCGATAATCCTTGATGAAAATGGGAGGATGCTCGGGCTTGACGCGCAGCTTGCCATTGCTGTGCGGGAAATGATGGAAAAAAACCAAAAGGCGAAGCAAAAAATAATCGTGTCCACTGTGGAATCATCCCTTTCATTGAGGGAAATTGTGGAGGGCAATGGCTGGAAGCTTGAAATCACGCCGGTTGGCTCGCTGTATGTTGCGGAAAGGATGAGGAAAATTGGCGCATGCTTTGGCGGGGAGCCTTGTGGCGAATACATTTTTCCCTCTGGCGTGCAAATGCCGGACGGACTGATGGCAGGGGCGTTTTTTGCCGAAATATTCGCAAGGAAGGGAAAGCTGTCAAAATTGGCGGAAAAAATCAAAACTTACCCCATGCTGAGGGAAAGGCTTCCTTGCGCCAATGAAAAAAAGGGGAAGGCAATGGAAAAGATTGAAAAAAACTGGCCGTTTTCCAAGCCGAAAAAGGAGGATGGGCTGCGCTCCGAGGAGAAATGGGGCACCGTGCTTGTGAGGCCATCGGGCACAGAGCCGATAATCCGGATTACGCTTGAGGCGAAAAACGAGGGGGAAGCGAAGAAAAGGATGGGGGAGATTATGGGCATAGCAAGGAAAGCGCTCTGAAAATTCACCAATCCTGCTTGCCGTAATATTTCTCAAGAAGTTCGAAAATCTCCTTTTTCTTGTGTGAATTCAGGGAGATGTGAATCTGCCCTGTTTTTTTCAGCCATGTAAGAAAACCCGCGTCCGCAAGCTCGCGCGCCAAATCCTCTGCCTTTTCGCGGCATTTCGGCGGAAGCGCGCTGCGCACATGAATAAGTTCCGTGTGCTTGCCGCCCCAACGGTGGTGGAAGGTCATTTTGAAAAGTATGTGTGCCTTTATTTCCTCATCCGACATTTCTTCGCCGCCCATATGAATCACCGCGGCAATAGGGAATGAAGTTTGGCATTTAAACCAGAGGAAGCCGCTTTTCCGAAAGAAACTTGATTAGAGTGATATATTTTTATACATGCGCATCTAAAAATATGAATGTTCGTATATGAACAAATGGAGCTGGTGGTTGAAATGGACGAGGACAAGTCGGTATTGATAGAGTTTTTCGGCAATGCCCCGAATTGGAGGATGATAGATTTCCTGATGGAAAACTGTCTTCAGGATTTTACAAAAAAGGATATTGCACGTGGGGCCAAGGTGAGCGGAGCAAGCCTTTACAACCACTGGAAGGAACTGGAGAAAAACAACGTCATCAAGGTTACGAGGACGATTGGCAGGGTCAGGCTTTACCAGCTTGACGGAAGGGAGCCGATTGTGAAGCAACTCAGGCAAATTTGCATGGTGCTCATGAGAAAAGCCGCGGACGAGGCAGAAGAGGAAATAATGGTGAAGGCAAAGGCTGGGAAGCCAAGGAAAAAATGAGCCGGGAAGCCGGCAAAAGAAAGCTTTGGATTGGAAAAAATAATCAGCCGCTTTCCCCTTCCTTTTCAAGCTCCTGCAATTCTTCGTCGCTAATTACAAGGTCTTCTGAAATGGCAATGAGTTTCTTCACTTCGCCCTTTTTGATTTCCCCGTCCTTTAGCACCATGTCCAGGGCTTTCTCGAGGGTTTCCACAAGATGCACGCTCTTGTAGTCGAGCGTGCCGCCCTTGTCAAGGGAATCCGCCATTCCTTGGGCATAGGCGGCAAGTTCCTGCAGGCGCGAGATTTCTGCAGGTGAAAGGCCAAGATTCTGCATTTTGGACAGTTTTTTCAGCCTGGAGGAGACATCCTCGACGCGCTCGTGGAAAGTGGCATAGCCCATGGAAGCACCGCAAGGTGTTTGAAAGCAAATCGTGTGAATCACCCACGCCTGAAGGCGTGGGCTTCCTCGATCAATGACGGGACTATCACCCCATCTCCGGAGGCGTTACTTCCGGCCATTCCGGCCGTAGCTCTTGCGAGTATGTTCTTTGCAGCATTTATATCCCTTTCCAGGGAATTGCCGCAGAACCTGCAGTTATAGGTTCTTTCATTCAATGGCATATCCTTCAGGCTGCCGCAGATGCAGCAAGTTTTTGAAGTATTTTCAGGATTTACAAAAATGGCTTCAGAACCAGCGCTTTCAGCCTTGTACTGGATCATTCTTGCAAAGCTTCCCCAGGCCGCGTCGTTGATTTGCTTGCCAAAACTTTTTTCGGCCATATCCTGGCAGGCCAAATCCTCAAGGCAGATTAGGGAATATGAATTAACTATGTTGTGGGAAAGTTTATGAAGAAAATCAAGGCGTGTGTTTTTCAGTTTCAGGTGCTGCCTTGCCACTGTTTCATTGGCTTTTTTCCGGTTGCGGCCGCCCTTTGCTTTCCTAGATCTTTTTCTCTGGAGGAATGCAAGCCTTTCCTCGTATTTTTTTACGTGCCTTGGATTTGGGATTTTCTCCCCATTTGATAACGTTGCAAAAGTTTCCAAGCCAAGGTCTATGCCGATTTTTGGCTTGTTGCTAGAGAATTTTGCAATTGCAGGCTCATCGGCTGCAATGCAGGCAAACCATTTGCCTGATGCTTCCCGCTTTATTGAAAGCGTCTTTATTTTGCCCTTGATTTCCCTGTGCCTGACAATCTGGATTTTTCCAAATGGTGAAACTTCAAGTTTATCATCTAGAAAAAAGCCGTTTCCATATTGCGGATAATGAAGTGATTTCATTTTCTCAATAGGCTTGAACCTTGGGAAGCCGACTCTCCTACCTTGCTTTTTCAGACAAACAAACCGCCACACTGACCTTTCCACCCTGTGGGCGATTTCCTGGGAAGCCTGAGAAAACAGGCCCGAATGCTTTGACATTATTTGCAATGCTGATTTTGAGGGGAATTTCTGGAAATCATTGTAGAAGGATTTGCAGGACGCAAGAATCTCATTCCAGAGGTTTTTTGCTATCCAGAGGTGATGGAGCATTTCCTTTTCCTGCTTTTTGGAAGGATAGATTCGGAATTTGTATGATCGCATTGGAGCATCCCGTGGAAAAAAATGATGCCAGTTATATACGGCTTACGGAAGGGTGGCTTTCCAGCGGTTCCGAAAACGCCAGGATAGGTGCGCGCTGTATCCGTCAACGCGAAGCGTTGGCGGGACTTCGGCCATAAGCCGAAGCAGACCACCGCCCGAGGGCGGCCTGCTCGCTGAAGCTCGCTGGATTTAGCGCGCATGATGCATCTTAAATCCACCGCAGCCCAATTAGCAATGTGGAGTTTTTCGAGCGCATTGCGCAGGTGGAAAAGCCAATGGGGGACTTGTTTGGCGGCCTTGAGAGGGAATACCGCAAAATCGGCGGGGAATACGGATATGTGATGGTGCAGTCGCAATTGTGGCTCATGCTAAAAAAAGCCGAATCGCAGGCAGCGTTCGAAGTGCAGTTCGGGAGGAAAGAGGAAATACTCAAGTCCCTTGGCCGTTTGGCGGAAAGCAGGTCTGATTTGTGCTTTTTCATAACGTCAAAAAATGCGAATAACATGCGCCTTGAGGACGTACGAAGCGAGCTTTTCAGGCATTTCACGATTGGGCAGGAGAAATTCGTCTTCATAGACATAGAAAACGGGAGATTCGCAACTGCGAATTTCGAATGGGACAGATTCAGGCGGGAGGTCGACCGGCCGGACTGGTCGCGCGCAGGCCCCATGCCCCCGCGCCCGCTATTCGGGGGGGAGGGGGGAAGGCGGAAAAAGATTTTTGGCAGGCGCGGGGAGCATAAGGAGAACGATTAACCCACGTTATTCCAAAAAATGCGAAAGCTTTAAATATCCTCGAGCGCATAATTATGTATGGGAGTGGTGTAATGCGTATCGCACTTTTCTTTATTCTGGCAATGTTCCTTGCAGCCGCGTTCGCTGCCGACACGGTATCGGCGGTGGAAGACTTTGACGGCGTGCGGGTGACGCGCAGCATAACTGCCTATTCTTATGACAGGACGCTATACCGCACTTCCCCGGACGCCGGCGTGGTGGAAACGGATTATGGCAGCATAGTCACGCTCACTTTGCTCAATATGCGCTCCGAGCCCCTTCAAAAGGTGGAATTTACAGAAGACCTTGCGTGGATACCTTCCACCAAAACAGTCACTTTTTCCGTAGCACCCGACAATAACGACGGAAGGAGGGCAACCTGGTTCGTATCTTCCCTCGGGGCAGGCCAGCAGGTGAAAATCACATACAATGTGGATGGCGCGCTCAATCCCGAGAATGCCAAGACACTGGCGCTCCCAAAATTCACTTTCCAGGAAAACAAGGCGGTGCTATCTGCCACACGGAATGTGAGGCAGGGCGAAACCGTGAGGCTTGCCCTGTCCACAACTGATGGCAAGCCGGCAGCGGGGGCGAAAATCAAAGTGAGCACCCCATCCGGCGAAAACCTCGTTCTGCAAAGCGATGCGTTCGGCAAAGTAGATTACACCCCGGTGGATTCCGGATTTTACACTTACGGTGTAGAGGGTTTCATTGTTGATTTCCTGCCCACCACGCAGGTGGAACAGGTGCTCATGTCATCCCCGCCTGCCGCTGCCGCAGCCGTCCCGAAGAACGAGGAGAGCGTGCTGGCAGTGCTAAGCGGCATTTGGCCGATTGCCGGAGCTGTGCTGCTTGTCGGGCTTGTGGCATTCGCATTGTACGCATACCTTAACACCTCGCCAAAAGAGGAGGACGCGCCGGCGGGCACTAGCTTCGAGCCCTCCTCGGCAAGGCAGGAAGCCTCAACGCAGCAGGATGGAATGAAATATTCGATATCATACGGGAAGGACGGCGCCCCGCCAGATGCGGGAAGCGCTGATGAGGTGAAGGAGCAGACGCGAAGCCTTGTTGAGATGCGCAAAAGCCAGGCTGAGAAACCCGAGTATGAGGAAGCTGCGGTTACCGAAACGTCCGAGCTTGCGGCAAGGGAAGTGTTCGAGTCGAAACAGGCGGAACACGATGAGAGCCTCCCGCAATGGATGAAGGGAACCCAGGAAAGCTACGAGGGCGAGGGCACCGTGGTGGACGACGACACCATACAGAAAACAATCGCCGAGCTTGAGCAGCTTCGCGCGCAGCTGCGGGAAAGGCAGGAGTCAAGCAAAGCCGGGGCGCAGGAAGCGGCAAGGCAGCCGCAGGAGCCGGAAGAGCCCGAGCCTGCAGATAAGAAAAAGCCCAGGTTATACCCAAAGAAAGAGGCAAAAGGCAAAGGAAAAAGGCGCTGAGCGGGGTGCGCCAAAGGATTGGCACTATTGCCCCCATTCCCTTTTTATTTATTCTTTTAGGAATTAGCGTATGGAATTCCCAGACATATCCGAAATAAGGAAAATACGCCAGCGCCTGGGGCTTACGCAAAGCAGCCTTGCCAGGCAGTGCGGCCTCTCGCAGTCGATAATTGCAAAAATAGAAAAAGGAAGGTGCGACCCGTCTTACAGCACAGCAAGCAGGCTGTTCGGATATTTTGAGCAGCAGTCAAAAAAGGGCGGGGTGACTGCGGCAAGCCTGATGTCCAAAAGCATCGTTTTCATATCCCCGCGCGACAGCGTTGAAAAGGCGATAATGCTCATGCGCAAGAATTCGTTTTCCGCCCTTCCGGCCATTGAGAACGGCAGGGCGGTGGGGCACATATCCGATGACACGATAATGAGGCATTTGTCCGATGGGAAAACCGTCGCCTCCTGGAAGTGCGGCCAGATAATGGAGGAGCCTTTTCCCCGCGTGGGCAGGGACACGCCTGCCGAGGCCGTGGGCGGCCTGCTGAAGTATTCCAAAGCCGTATTGGTAACGCGCGGGGAGAAAGTCGAGGGCATAATTACGAAAGCGGATTTGCTAAAATTGATTAAGCCCTGAGCACACGGCAGGGCGAGGCATGTGCCGAAGCTAATTAAACCCCCCAAGCCCAATTGCATGCCATGAACGTGGAGCATGCCCCGGATGTGCAGGCAAAAGTGGAGGAGATAGTGCAAACCCTGGAGGCAGGGCACATCAACGCCTACAGGCTGATTTGCATGAGAAGCTACGGCAACAAGGCGCGGGCGTATGCGCGCATCTGGAATTTGCCTGACATCTGGCAGAAGGCGCTTGATGTCAAGACTTTTTATGTGATAGAGGTGCTGCACGAGCATTTTGACAGATTGCCCGAGGAGGAGAAGGAAAAGACGCTCATACACGAGCTTTTGCACATACCAAAGACATTTTCCGGGGCGTTGCTTTCGCACGGGCATCCGACTGCGCCGGTAAACAGCAGGACCGCCACTGCGCTGTGGAAGGAATACAGGCGAAAGAAAAAAGAGGCGCCCCCCAAGCAGCAGGAATATTACGAATAAATGCCCGCGTGCCATTTTTTTCCTATTGCGAAAGCATTTTGGCTATTTTTGACACTGCGCGCGAAAGAAGGGGCGCGCTCCTCTCTTTTGCCTCCACTGCGCAATGTTCGCAGTATATCCTTCCATCCGGAGCTACGTAGGGGTATTTTGGAGGCTTGCCGCATTTGGCGCACTTTAATCCAAGCTTCCCAAGCCCCTTGTTGTGGCATTCTTCACAGATGAAATGCCCATCAGGCAGCCTGAATTTCTTTTCCCAGGTTTCCACCCATTTCTTGCAGAAGGCGCACTCCTTGTCGTGCACCTCGTTTTGCGCCTCCCTAAGGCAGTAGGGGCAGAGGTACTTGTCGCGGAAGAACTTCAGCTCGCCGCTGCCCACCTTCACGTAGCATTTCTGGCAGGGCTTCTTGCTCATTTCCTGCTCTTTGCGCTGCCAGCAGGGGATGCAGAGCATGCTTCTTGCATAATAACCGGCATCCCACTCCTCTATTCCGGTTCCGCATGTAAGGCAATTGGAATCTGCCATCAAAAACAAGCTCCAACAAGACCTATTTTACCCCTCGATTGATATTTTTGACATTTTCGCAAGCTGCGGCTTGCCTTCCCTCACATACGCAATTGCAAGCTCAAGCCGCAAGGCGCGGGCGGTTGCAAGCATGGGCTCCAAAGTTGAAATTGAGGCTTTCCATTTCTTGTCGATTACCATAACTAGGGTGGATGGGCGGTCCTGTTCCCGCCCCACGCCCCTTGCATACACGCGCCAGTGCAAAGGAGAGGATGGGGTGAATCTTACCACCCTTCCTTCCTGCCTGAATGCCTTGAAAATAACATATTGGTCGGAAAGGGGAATTGAGGATTTGACTTTTGCGTTTATTTTAAGAATTGCGCCAAAATCCAATTTCCCCTTGTCATTATTCGCTTCCGCCTTTCCCCGTTCGCACAAATAAGCGGCTTCGAGCGGGTGGAGCCTTGCCTTTCCGCCCGCAAATGTGCCAAAGCCCATGCGGCGCAGCGTGTCGCATGATGCGGCATCATCGCAGTAAAACCAGCCTTTGCCCTCAATCAGCCCTATTGTTTCATCCATGCAGGGGTGATGACGCTTAGGCATAAAAGGTTTGGCAAAATAGAAAACTAGATGGCTGGGCGGCTCACATGCGCAATTGCATTTTTCTTAGCCGCTATTTCTATTGCAGATGCACAGGGAATTGTCGGGGTTGCAGTTGCAGTAGGCGAATTTTGTTCCAATTTGACTGAAATTCTCCCCATAATTGCCATGCTGCTCATAATTGGCGGCGGGGTTGTTTATGCTGCCGGACAGATTATGGGCGCGGAAACCCGCGCGCGGGCAGCAGGATGGGCAACCGCGATGCTGATTGGGGCAGTTATTGGAATATTGATAGCAACCGTGGCGCCTTCGATAATTTCGGCAATGTATGGCTGCCAGATAAGCTGCGGCGGGGCATTCATTGTAGGGGGCGGTTTGCCGCCATGCTGAGGTGTTTTTCATGAAAATGTCCGGAATTCTGCTTGTTGCCCTTTCGCTTTTGCTTCTAGCCTCCAATTTGTCGGCTTTTTGCATATTCAACTTCTGCTTTTTTGAGCCGGATGGGCTGTTTGTGATAAGGGAGGATACTTCTGCCATTCCATCTTCAGAGGAGGGATTGTGGGCAACTGCAACACTGAGCACGTTCAAATGCTTGTTTGAGGACGGCAGGCATTTCGTCAATTGGGGAGTGAGGCTGGACGCATCGGACAGGGCGGGAAAATTCGACTGCGATGTTACCCTTGGAGGCAGGACTACCAAATTTACAGGGTTGCAGCCGGGCAGCGGATTCAATGGGATAAAGGAAGTTGGCCCTGGCAAGGTTTCGTTTTCCGCGGTTTGCACTTACACTTCAAGCAAAGGTGAGAAAAAAACTGTGGCAATTCCGGAGACTTCAATAACGTGCGCAGAGGAAGAAAAGAAAAACTATAGTTGCAATACAGGCGGGAATGCAGGCTTTAGGCAGGGGGTGGATGCCTGCGTTTCAGACACTTGTGAAAACGGGTATGCCTGCAACATAAGCACATGCAAATGCTATCCCACATTCAGGACTTTCAGCTGTGGAATGGCCGCCCCTACCGGGTTTGATTTTTTCAAGGACAGATGCGACGGCACTACCTGCCCGGCAAATTATGAGTGCAAGAAAGACGATTGCAGGTGTATACCCTCAAAGCCCAAGATTAATGCAACCCTTGGCTGCAATGCGAATTACCAGTCAACCTTGCTTGATGGTCAGATATCAATAACTCCGGCAAATGAGGATTACACCTGTGATGTTATCTGGAATCCGGAGGGGCAGACGCAGAAAATAGACTACCCAAAGGGCAGTTCAAGCGTGAAAATAGGGCCGTTCAACAGCTTTAACAGCCCCGATCATTCCGCAACTATAGTCTGTGCGCCGAAAAGCGACCCTAACAACCCTGACAAGAAAATAAATGTGATTGCAACAACAAGCTGCAAGCCGGATATTTTAGTCAATGCAACTAATTGCTCAGCTGATAAATTTGCTGAATTTAGCGCGAAACTAGAGAACATGCCCGCTGATTGGGATAAGTTTTTGTGCTCATTTTATGTGGATAACGCAGTTTTTAGCAGTTATATCATGACGAAAGGGGAAATAAACGCACAGATAGGGCCAGTTGGCAGTAAAACATTCACGTGCGGTTTCCACAATGTCACTGTGAAGTGCCGCAATGATGCCGACCAATCGCAGGAAATCACATCCAACACGGCTAAATTCATCTGCACTAGATGCTGCTCTGATGCAATGACCGAGGCAGCATCTTTGACTTGCACGGACAATTGCAAGGCGAAACTGGGGGAAATGTTCACATGCCAGCAAAACTGCGCATGTGAAAGCCCGAAAATTACCATCAACACCACAAACGGGCCATACATATGCAGTTATCGATTCAACGCAGGACCGTTGCCAAAGGAATGGAAACAGGTGATTTGCAAACACTATTCCATTTACCCAGGCTATCCACCTTACGAATATAAAAGTGACACAAAAACTCCAGATAGCACCGGATATGTTACGGGGTATTTTGATGTTTGGGGCGCGTACCAAGGAATGCCGGTATGGAACGTCAACACATTCCTGATAAATTGCTCCAATGCTGCAAATAGTTCGCAATATGTAGTCTCGAATGTAACAAATGTGAGCTGCGTAACAGCCAACTGCACACAGGGAAGAAAAAATGACCAGGAGCAATGCCGGGACAACTGCTGGGAGCTTGGGGAAGGGTATTATTGCGACGGAACCGCCTGCAAGTGCTATTACAATGCCACAAAAAATACCACATTGATTGAAATCCATGGGCCTGACAAAATTTCCATCCCGCTAAGGAGCACCTCCACAATTTCCGCCATAATAACAAACAAAGGCACCGCTTCGCTGGAAAACCTTCCGGTCACAATAACCATCGGCTCGACCACTTCAACAAAAACAGTAAGCATTCCGGCGGGGGGAAGCGCAACTGTCACTGAAAACGTAGGCTGCGGCTCGTTGGCAATGGACACTCCGGCAACAATTTCAACCGCATATGGAAAGAAGGAATTCACAATAGCATGCCAGGCAAGCCTGACAAACCCATAAAAGTCTTGTCCGCCCACTTAAGGCGTGGATGAAATGAAAGTCTATAATACCCTTTCAAAAAAGGAGGAGGAGCTTTCCCCGCTTGAGAAGGGCAAGCTCTGCATTTACGTCTGCGGGCTTACCCCGTATGACAGCATGCACCTCGGGCATGCGCGCACCCTTGTCGCATTTGACATAATCAGAAGGTGGTGGGAAAACCAAGGAATCAAGGTGACGCACATACAGAATGTCACGGACATTGACGACAAAATAATAAGGAGGGCAAAGGAGCAGAAAACCATGCCCCTTGATTTGTCCGCGAAATTCGATGCGCAAAGCAGGGGGGAAATGAAGGAGCTTGGGCTGCTTCCCCCGACACACATGCCCAAAATTTCGGAATTCATACCGCAGACAATAGAACTGATTGAAAAAATAATTGCAAACAATCACGCATATGCAACAGAAAGCGGAATTTACTTCGACATTTCCTCTTTCCCAAATTACGGGAAATTGTCGGGGCAGGATTTAGGCAGGATAAGGGCAGGGGCGCGCGTTGAAATAGACGAAAAGAAGAAAAGCCCTGAGGATTTTGCCCTTTGGAAGCTTGAGGAAACGCCCGGGGCGGCATATGATTCGCCTTGGGGGAAGGGAAGGCCGGGCTGGCACATAGAATGCTCTGCAATGAGCCTGTTCTACACCAAGGGAAAGCCCTTGGACGTGCATGGAGGGGCAAGGGATTTGATTTTCCCCCACCATGAGAACGAAATTGCCCAGAGCGAGGCGTCGGGCACAATGCCATTCGCAAAAGCCTGGCTGCACACCGGCTTCCTCACGGTTAACGGGGAGAAAATGGCAAAATCACTGGGCAATTTCATCACTGTGAAAGACGCGCTTTCGAAATGGGACGCGCAGACGCTGAGGCTGTTTTTTGCCATGGCGCACTACCGCTCGCCAATCGACTTTTCCGAAACTGCGATTGACGGGGCGAAAAACACCCTTGGCAACATCAGGAGGTCGCTTTTTGTTGCAGACGGGGAGGGGGCGGAAAAAGGGGATGGAATTGAAGAGGGGAAACTTGGGGAAAATGTTGACGGGGCAATTGCGGAATTTGAAAACAGGATGAATTCGGATTTCGACACCCCGAATGCGATTGCGGCGCTGATAGGAGCATCCAAGGACATAGCAAGGGCAAAAGCCGAAGGCAAGGCAGGAAGGGAAGCTGTTGAGAAGAATGCGAAAAAAATAATCGATGCATTTGGAATAATCGGGATAAATGCAAAATACACGCTGGCGCCATCGCCACATGGCGCAGGAATGGCAGGTGCGCACTCTGACGAGGATATCCAGAAGCTCGTGGACGAGAGGGCGGAGGCGCGCAAGGCATTGGACTGGAAAAAATCCGACGAGATAAGAAATAAGCTTAAAGAGGCGGGCGTGGTAGTTGAGGATGCGAAGGATGGAAGGCAGATATGGCGAAGGGCGCAGTGAATGAGGCGAAAGGCGGGAAGGAAAATCAAAATGGCGATGCATTCAAACGGTGAATACCATGGCAGGGAAATCCACATCAACGCTTGATTCCAAGGGCAGGGCGCTTATTCCGCAGGGGATGCGCGATGAGCTTGACATGGGGGAAGGGGAGAAGATTATGCTTTCCCTTGACAAGGCGAACAAATGCATCGTCATCGAGCCTGCGCACGAGAAGAAGCTCCTGCACCTGCAGATAAAATTGTCGGACAAGCCAGGCGCGCTTGCGCATGCGGCAAATGCGCTTGCTTCGCTGAAAGTGGATTTGGTTTCCACGCAGTCGCATTCCTCGCGGCGGGGGGAGGCGGCGGTATGGAAGGTTGAATGCAACCCCGGGGACGCCACATTGCCGCAGATAAAGGCAGCCCTTGCAAAGGAAGGCGCCGGCCTTGAGAGCGCAAAAGTATTCTAATTTATTGCAGCCCGCAAGAATGCGTCCTGCAACCTAGCAAACCACCATGGAAAAACTTGGCACGAAGGTCGAAGTACTTTCGTGGTTTGCTATTGTGGGAAAGAAGTGGGATTTATAATGTTTTCTTCAGAGTTAGCGCAAGCTTTATATATTTTAAAGGTGGGAATAAAGTGGGAATGATTTGAGGTGCTCTTATGATAACCAATGCGAAAGGAATGGTGGAAATCACCCAGGTGAAAAACGGGAGGCTTATCCAAAAGGAAATATCGCCGCGGGAATTCAAGATGCTTATGGCCATAAGGTCAAAAAACTTCATGGAAAGGAATCTCAATTCGGCATGCTTTGGCTGAGGGGCAGCATAATAAACCCCAATTTGGCAAATAAAGGCAGGTGATTTCTTGATTTTGCCAAAGGCGCCGGTTGAAAGGCTCATTAGGGAAGGAGGGGCGGAAAGGGTTGCGGATGACGCATCCGCGGAGCTTGCAAAGGAGCTTGAGAGGATAGGGGTGGAATTGGCAGAGGCCGCGAACAAGTTTGCAAAGCATGCCGGAAGGAAAACCGTGGTTGCCGAGGATGTGAAGCTTGCGATAGAAAGCGGAAGGCGGAAGTAAGCCGGCGTTGCTTGCAACAGAGAGTGGAAGAAGGAAGTAAAAGGGCCGGAAGAAGGAAGCGGATTGGGATTCTGATGAAGAACCAGTTCAGATTTTCAGCGTGTATTTTTTTCTTTTCAAATCAAGGCTTTCGTTTTGCCCCAGAATTGGGCAGCCTGCGCCGGAATTCAGTTCTTCAATCCTCCCTTCAATCAGGGCGAGGTTTTCCCCCACGTATTTTGCCTGCCCTTCAAGCAGGGCTATTTCTTTTTCCGTTTGCGCAAGCGCCGCACCCTGTGTCGCCAGCCGGTTTTTCAATTTCACCAATTCAGGGGGGTCTTTTGAATTTCGCAGCTTTTCGTAGTTTTCCTGGCTTGTTGAGAAGAATTCCGCAATTGCGCCGTTGCATGAGGGGAACTGCCCGTGCCTGAAATTTTCATTCTGGTGCGTTGAAAGCTGGGCGAATGAAAGTTCGCCTGGCAAATTGCCATTTGCGGCATAAACGCAAGGCTGGGGGTTTTTGAGCATGTGCGAAAGGCTTTTCAAAAACAGGTCGATTTGCGCATCGGACAGGTCGGATGGCTTGCGCTCCGGCGAAATTTTGGCGCGCGCAAGCGCTTCCAGGCAGTAGATTTTCCCGATTGGCCACTTTGGGAGGGAAGAGGAAAGCTGCGCATCCTGCGAAAGCGCACTCCACTCTGTTGCCCCGGGAGGGAAATGAAAAGGGGCGGCTGATGGAAATTCGTATTTCTGCCCCACCTTGTAATTCTTTTTCCCGGTCTGCTTGAAATGGTAGGGGCGCACTATTTCTCCGTTTTCGTCTAGCAGGAATAGGTTGCCGCCTGAAAACATTTCAATCACGATTGATTTTCCGCCGGAAAAAGAGAGGGTGAAAATGCGGTCGGCCTTGTACTGCGAAAATGAGGAGAGTTTTTCGCCGTTTAGGTGCTTGCGGCACTGCATTGCAAAAGCAGACGGCTCCTCGGGGGCGGCAGGGGGCGATGGGGTGAGGAAAAAGCAGGCGCCAAGGGAAATCACCAGGCTGCTTTTGCCGAAGTCGAGCCTGAATAAGTTTGGGGAAATCTCGTAGAATTTGTCAAGGCGCCTGCCGTTGATATCTTGCATTTCCGACAGGGCGCACCTGTATTCGAAATTATAGAGAGGGCGCATGGAAATCATTTGCAAGGCAATGTTTTTATGCGGAAGGGGAAAACGGGCAGGCGGGTTTGCCAAGGCAACGTTTTTATGCGGAGGGGAAACTTGCGCCCGGAACAATGGCGGGTGCCAAGGCAACGTTTTTATGCAAGCTTCCCAAATTAGTCCAAGGCGGGCAGGATGGAAGCGGGGGCAATAGTTGGCATTTCGATAACCATCATACTGGTTTCAGCGCTGCTCATGGAGAGGTTCAAGCTTCCCATGGTGCTTGGCGTGCTTATCGCAGGCTCCATGCTCGGGCCCTCATCGCCCCTCAAAGGGATAGAAATAGGCGGGCTCCAGTTCGCAAGTTTCGTCATCGCCGACCCCACGCTTGTTGAAGTGTTTGCGGGCATCGGGCTTGCAATGATTTTGTTTACCATAGGGATAGAATTTTCTATAGTCAGGATTTCCGAGCTTGGCATCGGCACTTTCCTTGCGGCAATAATCAAGGTCGGCCTGATGTACCTTGCGGGCTTTGGCATGGGAAGCCTGCTTGGCTTGCCACAGCAGGCCTCAGTGCTGCTTGGCTTCCTCTTATCGTTCTCTTCCACGCCCATTGTCATCAAAATTCTGGAGGGGCACGGGAAGCTGCGAAGGCCCGAGGTGCCGTTCATAGTGGCGGTGCTTATTATCGAGGATTTGCTTGCCGTATTCCTGCTTGGCATCATGTCATCCACCGGCATCTCGGAACCGGATGTAATGGCGCTTGCCCTGTTCAAGGTTGTCGTGACATTCGTATTCGCATACCTTCTGCTTTCCAAGGCCTTGGCATGGCTCCTGTCATTTGTTTTCCACTCCGACGAGCTGCTTGTGCTTTTTGTGGTGAGCCTGGTGCTCATGATAGGCTATTTCACCCAGGCAATCGGGCTTGGGTTTTCTGTCGGGGCTTTCCTTGCCGGCTCCACACTTGCCGGCACCGCCGTATCCGGCAGGATTGAGGAAATCATACGCCCGTTCAATTCCGTATTCGCATCGTTCTTTTTCTTCGCAATAGGCATGATGGTGGATTTCGGGGCGACCTTTTCAAGCCTGCCCATGCTGCTTGGGCTGATTTTTGTGGCTACGGCTGTAAAATTTGTGGCCTCTGCGGCTGCGGCTTATATTTCAGGCTTTTCCGGCAGGAGTGCGGCATTTGCCGCAGCTTCTCTTCTTCCCTTGGGCGAACTATCGCTTGTCATCGGCGCTGCGGCTGCAGCAGGCGGGATAATTCCAGTGCAGCTGGTTGGCATGCTGGCGTTTATTGTGGTGTTTTCATCCATCATTTCTGTCGCCGCCGTCGGGTCGGAGGGGAAGGTATACGAATTGGCGGAGGGGAACATGCCGGATGTGGTTGCAAGGCAGCTTCGCTTTGCCCGCTCAACCTCAATCGGTGTGCAGAAAGTGGTGCAGGAAAACTCGAAGTATTCTAAAGTGATTGGCCATCTGCCCACCATCAGGGCCGCAGGCTGGCCGGTGTCTTCGCATGAGCAGCTCACGCAATCATTGCACAACGTGGCTGCATTCGGAATAGGGGCTCTGATTCTGTTCCTTATGAAAAAGCTGCTGGGCATCGCGCCATTTGCAGATGCGCTGTCGGATTTTGCGCCTTTTGTCACAATAGGGTTTTTCATATGCGCAGCGCTGTTCCTCTCAAACGCCTCGCATGCATTCCAAAATTACTCCACAATTGTGCGCAGGTCCGGGAAAATGGCATTCACCATGGCAATGGATTCGGTTGCGATAGTGTTTTTTGCCGGGGTGGGCGCCATGGTGGTTGTTGGCACGGCGATGTCCGCAAATACGGCGTATCTTGCACTCCTTATTCCGTGCCTGGCGTTTTCATCGATTTTCGCATACGACATGCTCAAAGAGGGGAAGCTGATGAGCATAAGGTGGAGATAGGGAAATAAAGAAAGGCTGCCAGGAAAGCACGGTGTTATTTATGGGAAGCGGAAAGCCATCGCGCTGGCTTGTTGCGGGGCGCCCGATGGCGGAAATCGGGAAGGCGGGCGATGCAGCTACGGCCAGCCTGCTGGATGGGAGGCGGGAATGATGGGGAGTGGAAGGCTGAATTCCAATGCGCCCCAGCCCCGCGACTACCAAAGGCAGATTGCAGGTTCCGTTCTTGAGGGAAAATCCGCCCTTGTCGTGCTTCCCACGGGGCTTGGGAAAACGCTGATTGCGTTTATTGTGGCGGAGGGCATGCTGCCAAAGGGGCCGGTGCTGTTTTGCGCGCCTACAAAGCCTTTGGCAGCGCAGCATTATTCCGAAGCTAAACGGCTGTTTGACTTGGCAGACGAGGAAATCATTCTTGTAAGCGGGGAAATCCCGGCAAAAAAAAGGCAGGAAGCATACCCGCCAAAAAATGCCAAGGCGCGCCTTGTTTTTTCCACCCCCCAGACCATCAGGAACGACATTGGGGCAGGGAGGCTGGATTGGAATTTTTCGCTTTTGGTGCTTGACGAAGTGCACAGGGCGGTTGGCAAATACGCGTATGCGGCACTTGCAGAGGAGGCGAAGAAGAACCGCACGCTCGTGCTCGGGCTTACCGCATCCCCAGGCTCGCAAAAAAAGAAAATAGAGGAAATAACCGCGCTTCTTGGCGTGGAAAACGTGCAAATCCGCACGCTTGAGGATGCGGACGTGGCAAAATACGCCCAGCCCCTGTCCATAAGCTACATCGAGGTTGACCTGCCCCCTGCCATGGAGGATGCAAAGAAGTCGCTGCGGGAGATGATGGGGGAGAAAATGAACACATTGCGCAAGATGGGCTTCCCGGGCAAATTCGCCTCCAAAAAGGAGCTTGTCGCCATGCGCGCCAAAATACTCGCCTCCCGCTCCCCCTTGCGCTTTTCCGCCCTGTCGCAGCACTCCACGCTTTTTTCCCTCTCGCACTGCCTGGAGCTTTTGGAAACGCAGGGGGTTGGGACGCTTCTTAAATTTGTGCAAAAAATAAGGGAAAGGAAGGAGTCGAAGGCTCAATTGAGGCTGCTCAACGACGCCAGATTCGTGCGCGTTGTAGAAAAGATGAAGTTATCTGGCGAGCATCCAAAATTGGAAAGGCTGCTTGTGCTGCTCAAGGAAAAACAGGCTGCAAATCCGGCGTTGAAGTGCATTGTTTTCTGCCAATACCGCGACCAGGCGGGATTGATTGCAAAAACCATGCAGGAAAGGGGCATGCGCGCCAACGTGTTCATGGGAAAGAAAGACGGCATCACTGCACAGGGGCAAAAAGAAACATTGGAAAATTTCAGGAAAGGCGCGTTTGACGTGCTTGTTGCCACAAGCATCGGGGAGGAGGGGCTCGACATCCCCTCGGTTGACATGGTGGTGTTCTACGAGCCGGTGCCGTCCGAAATACGCTCCATCCAGCGCAGGGGGAGGGCGGGAAGGGCGAAAGTCGGGGAAATTTACATGCTCATTACCCGCGGCACGCTCGACCAGGGATTCTTTTACGCGTCAAGGAAGAGGGAGGAGAGGATGAAAAGAATAGTCGGGAGGATGGCGGGGAGGGAATATGCACCGGCAAAAACCGAATATTCGAAAGTGCAGGATGCGAAAGAAGACACTGCTCAAAAAAAACAGCCCGCAAAAAAAATCGAAGAGAAAAAAGCCGGGGATAAAAAAAATGCCATGAAAAAAAACGAGGGGAAAAAAATGCCATCTTCATCAAAGCAGACCACCATGTCCGACTATTTCTAGCATGTCGGATTATTTCTGGAAGCGCATTTTCAGTATTCGGTTGTTTTCGGAAGGAATTTTTTCCTTGCCTCTTCGAAAACAAGCAGTGCAACGGCGCAAACTCCCATCACATACCAGTCTTCCACAGAAAGGGGCACGGTGCCGAACATGCCTTGCAGGAAAGGCAGGTAGATTATGCCAAGATGGAGAAGGAGCGAAATCAGCACTGCCCCAAGCAGGAATTTGTTGGCAAACGGCTTTGAAAGCGCGGAAGCAAACGGCGAGCGGCAGTTGAATGCATTGACAAGCTGCAGCACCACGAATAATGTGAACGCCATTGTGGAGGCGTGCTCGAAACCGGATGCCTGCAGATAGCCCCAGAATACGGCGAAGGTCATCACGAACATGAGCAGCCCGCTGGTGAGGATGGAGGAAATGAGAGAGCGCGATACGAATGGGGCGGAGGGGCTGCGGGGCGGCCTCTCCATGGCATCCTGCCTGCCGGGCTCCATCCCAAGGCCAATGGCGGGAGGGCCGTCCATGATGATGTTTATCCATAGGATTTGAAGGGGCTTTAGGGGCAGCGGCAGGCCCAAAATCGGGGCTGCAAACATAAGCGAAAGCGCGGCAACATTTGTTGCAAACTGGAAGCGCACGAATGAGCGGACGTTTTCGTAAATCGAGCGGCCCTGCGAAATTGCAAGGGAAATCGTGTGGAAATTGTTGTCCGCAAGCACTATGTCCGATGCCCCGCGCGCCACGTCCGTGCCGCCAAGGCCCATGGCAATGCCGATGTCGGCTGATTTTATGGAAGGGGCATCATTCACGCCATCGCCGGTAACTGCGACTATTTCGCCGTTTTCCTTCAGCGCATTCACAATCAGGAATTTGTGCTCCGGAGTCGCCCTGGCGCACACTGCCATGATTTTTACAGCAGAACACAATTCAGCCTTGCCCATTTTTTCTATCTGGTCGCCATCAAACACGTCATAGCCGCCAATTAGAATGCCAAGCTGGCTTGCGATTTCCTTTGCGGTCTGGTGGGAATCCCCGGTTATCATCACCACGCGGATTCCCGCCTTCTGGCATGCGGCTATTGCGGATTTGGCTTCAGGGCGCGGAGGGTCGATGAAGCCCCCGACCCCTATCCAGGTAAGCCCTTTTTCAATCCTCTCGCAAGAGAGCCTGCCCATTTCCCCGTTCCCGACTTCGCGGTAGGCAAATGCAAGCGTGCGCAATGCCCCATTGGCATAGCTTTCCCATTGGGCTTTGAGGAGCTTCCTGTCCGCAGATGCCAGTTTCCGCCTGCCTTTCGGTGTTTCAATATGCGAGCAAAGTAAAAGCACGCTTTCGGGCGCGCCCTTGGTATAAGCGATAAGCTTTCCTGCGCGCTTCCGTATCTGCGTCATCATTTTCCTTGAATACTCGAATGCCAGCTCTGCCTCTTTTGGCTGCTCCCCTCTCACAACGTCCGCGCGCACTCCGATTTTTTCCGCTGCCACAAGAATCGCAACTTCGGTTGGGTCGCCGCGGGTGTTTTCAATCCTGCCCGCGCCCTTGAAGAATAAGGCGGCGGTGTTGCACAATGTCCCTGCCAATATGGCGAATTTTGCCGCCTTCCATTCCGAATCCGTAGGCGGGCGTTCCGCCCCGCCTGCAAGCACGGAAAGGCTGCCGGATGTTTCAAGCGGCCCCCCGCCAATTGAGAATGATTTTCCCTGCGTGTGCAGGCGCAGCAGCGCCATCCGGTTTGCAGTCAGCGTGCCGGTCTTGTCGGTGCAGATTACGGTGGTGGAGCCAAGAGTTTCTACTGCGGGGAGGCGGCGCACTATGGCATTTCTTTTTGCCATCCTCTGCACGCCTATTGCCATGGTGATTGCAAGCACGGTGGGCAGGCCTTCTGGAATGGCTGCAACTGCCAATGTGATTGCCACAATGAGCATTTTCGCCGTGTCCTCCCCGCGCATCACGCCGAAAACAAAGAAAATAATGCATAGCAGTATTGCTGCTTTTCCGATGTTTTCGCCAAGGGCGTTGAGGTTTTTCTGCATTGGCGCAGGCTCGTCCTCAACCGATGCCAGCCTTGATGCCACTTTCCCGAATTCCGTGGAAAGGCCTGTGGCAAAAACAATTGCCCTGCAATGCCCCCTCACCACGGTGGTGCCGGCAAATGCTATGTTAGACCGTTCTGCCATGGGAGTGTTGTCCGCAGCCACTCCGGATGATTTTGGCACGGGGTGGGATTCGCCGGTAAGCGAGGACTGGTCGCAGGAGAGGTTGGATGACTCTACCAGCCTGCAGTCCGATGGCACCATGTCGCCCTCGGCAAGCAGTATCAGGTCGCCGGGCACCAAATTCGAGGCCGGGATTGTTTTTTCCTTGCCCTCGCGCACCACATTAGCATGCGGGGCGGTCATTTTCCGCAGCGCTTCCAGCGCCTGCTCTGCCTTGTATTCCTGCACAAATCCGAAAATTACAGACAGCAGCACTGCCGCCAAAATGCCGACTGCGTCGAAAATATCGCGCTTTACAAGGTAAGCGATTGCAGATGAGGCAAGCAGCATGAGAATGAGGATGTTCTTGAACTGCCGCACGAGTATTTCCGGCCATGCTGCGGACTGCTGAAGCTTGATTTCATTCGGCCCGTATTTTAAGAGGGCGGATGCGGCCTGCGTGTCGGTAAGCCCGTGCGGCGAGCTTCCAAGCTCCTGCAAAAGCGCGTCCATTGCAATCGAATGCGCCCCTTTTTGCCCCCCTGCCATGGAAATCGATAGGGCAAGGATGTTTAAAAATCGCGTGCTGGATTTGATGGCATGGGAAAATTGGCGTATCTGTCAAAGCATGACGGCATCGGCGGAACGATAAAGGAAACGCCGGATGATTTTAAAGTGGAGGAGATGGCAGGCTTGCCAAAACTGTCGGTTGGGGGCGAATATTCGTATTTCATGCTCAACAAGAGGGGCAAGTCGACGCAGGAGGCAGTAGATGCAATTGCATTGGCAACCGGGGTGCCGCAATCCAGGTTTTCAGCAGCCGGGCAAAAAGACAGGCAGGCAAGCACAACGCAGCTTGTTAGCGCATACCATGTCGGGAAAGAGGCGCTTTTGAATGCGAGGCTGCCCCCTTCATTGTCAATCGAATATTTGGGCCGCGGCGATTCCCCGGTAAAAATCGGGGCGCTTGCAGGCAACAAATTCATAATTAAAGTGGCAGGGGCAAATGCAAAAAATCCGAAAAAAACGGTTGCAGCCATATTTGATGATTTGTCCGGTGTTTTCCCGAATTATTTCGGACCCCAGCGGTTTGGCATGCGCAACAATTCGCATGTTGTGGGCAGGCTGCTGCTTCAGGGGAAAAATGAGGATGCTGCAATTGAGTATTTATGCGGCGGCGATGGTGAAAGAAACGAAGAGGCGCACCTTGCAAGGAAAAGGCTGCTGGGGGAGAATGATTTTGCATCCGCACTTTCCTATTTTCCCCATTCTCTCTCATATGAGAGGAGAATGCTCGAGGTGCTATCTGGCAACCCGCACGATTTTGTGCGCGCATTCCTTTGCCTTCCCCGCCCCATACTGCTTATTTTCGTGCACGCATACCAGTCGCACCTGTTCAACAAAAGCCTTTCCGAAAAAATAAAAGCCGGGGGAATGAAAGATGAAAATTCCGCAGGGTGGGGGAAGTTTTTCGGAAGCGGAGCATTTGGGTTCCCGTCCGAAAATTCTATTTCAGGGAAAAAATGGGCTGCGCTGCGCCTTCTGGGATACGAAAGCTCGCCTGATGAAAATGAAACCCGCCTGCTTGAAAACGACGAATTGAGGATAATTGATTTCAGGGTGAGGCAGATGCCCATGCTTGGCGCAAAGGGGGGGTGGAGAAGCGCATTGGCACCCCTTGCGGGGTTTTCATTTGCCGATTCCACCTTCAATTTCAGCCTGCCATCCGGAAGCTACGCAACAAGCGCATTGCGGGAGTTTATGGATGCGAAAGGCTAGTACCGAAGGTTCACGCCGAAATAATAGTTCTGGACATTGTAGTGCAAGCCTGCCCCCACATACGGGCTTGCCTGCAGCAGCTTGAAGTCGAAGTCCAGCCCAAGCTCTGCATTTAGGTCGCGCAGGCCTTCCTTGCTTGAATAGTCCGCCATAATGGAGAGGTTGCCTGGCAAAAACAATCCGATTGAGGGCTGCAGCTTGACAATGAAATCATAGCCCGACTTTGGCGCATATGCGGTCACAAGGAAAGCCTTGCCTGCAACCGGAAGGTTTGCCTTTATGGTTGCCTGCAAGGCAAATGAGGCGAGAAGGTTAGGCACAACGGTGACTTTCTGGATATTGGCGATTTCGGATGGCTCGGCTGTTGTTTCCACCCCGTCCTTGGTGACATAGTTAAGCCCGATTGAGGGGGTGGTTAGCACGCCAAATGTTAGCTTGGTGGAATCCGACAGATTGACCCACGTGGATGCGTGCAGGTCAAGCACGCCTGCGCCATTCTTTGTGGGAAGGGTGATGAGCAGGCCGTTTCCGCCATTTTCATTTGCAAGCGAAATTGAAAGCTGGTCGGAGGTGAAAAGCGCCCCTCCCGCCCCGATGCTTGCCCCAACGCTGCCAAACTCTTTGGCAATTTGGAATTTTGCAATCACGACTTTGGGTGGAAGCGTCACTTGGAAATTGCCCACGTTCACCCGGAAGTCCGGATTTTTCATATAGCCCAGATGCAAGGTGGTGGGAAACCCGAAAATGTTTGCGGTGCCCCCTGCCATTGCCTTGATGCCGGTTTCAGCCAGTCTGTCCGAATGCGGATAGCCGGTGCCATGCACGGAAATATAGATGCCTTGCGGGTCCTTGCCAAATGCCATGTATTTGTCAAATTCCACCGTGTTCCAAAGGTGCATCGCCAGGGCAGCCCCAAGCTCTTCGCTAAGCTCTTTCACCCCGCCCATGCCAAGCAGCCTGCTCAATTTGTCGAATTTGTACGGGTTCCTGCCTTCCTTGAATGGGACGTTTGGCAGCAATCCTGCGGCATCCTGCACAAAGCCGCTTGCCTGAAGCTCGGCAATTATTTTCAATGCATCGGCCTTTGTTTGGAAATTCGGGGAATTTTCCACCATTGCCTTGAATTCCTCTATTGATTTGAGAAGCGTTTTTTCATTTGTGCCGATTAATTTCAGCTCTTGCATCTCTTTTGGCAATGTTGCCATAAGCTGTTCGACATAAGCGGTGTAGCCGCTTAGCTTTGGAATGCCTTTGGTTATTATGCGAAGGGCGCTAAGGTCACCGTAGGTAAGGTCTTTTTCATAGGAAATCGGGCTGCCGACAGGCGTTGGGATGCCCATGCCCCGGACTGAGTTGTATCTAAGCGACAGGTTGAACGGGATTGGGCTGGATGCCTCTTCCTTCTTCTTTTTCTTGCCCGAAGATGGAGGCTTGCCCCCCTCCTCCCCATAAAGCATTCTCCTTGCCATAGAACCGCAGTAAGAAGAAATTCGCACAATATATGCCTTTCTGTGCGCTTAGTTTTGCGGGGCTATCAGCAGCGGGGAGGGGATTCCTGTGAAAATCGCGAATGCCTCCAGCCTTTTCTCGTACGCCTCGTCCACCCTTGCCCCGAAAAGCACGTTGGCATTGTCCGAGATGCCGTTTGTTATTTTGTCTGCAGCCGTGGTGGCCTCGCCCAAGGTAAGGTCCGGCCCGCCCGTGAAATGCAGCAGCACTCCGGATGCCTCTTGCGGGTCCGCATCAAGCAGCGTGTTTTTCATCACTGATTCTGCAGTTTCCTCAACACGCGCATAGCCAGTGCCTTCTCCAACTGCAATCATCCCGATGCCCTTGTCCGCCATAAGTGAATTCATGTCCGCAAAATCCAAATTCATGAGCGATGGCTCAAGCACCGTCTTTGTTATGCCGTTTGCCGCCCTGGCGATTACCGAATCCGCAACTTCGAACGCCTTGTCAATGGGCAGATTCGGCACATATTTGTAGAGGCGGTTGTTGTCGATTACCACGACGGTGTCGCAGAAGTCAGCCATTTTGGCAATGCCCGCCTGCGCTTTCTTTATTCTGGCTTTTTCGATTGCAAATGGGAAAGTGACCATGGCAATCACAAGCGCGCCCGCATCCTTTGCCATCTGCGCAATAACCGGCGCCGCGCCTGTCCCTGTTCCGCCGCCCATGCCGGCACAAATGAAAAGCAAATCCACATCCTTGACTGATTGCCCTATTATGCGCCTGCTTGCCAATGCCGCCTTTTCCCCCACTGCCGGAAAGCCGCCTGTGCCCAAGCCCTTTGTTACTGCTTGCCCGAGCATCATCCTGTCGATGGATTTGTCAAGGGTGTTGAGGTGCTTTTTGTCCGTGTTGAACGCCATCAGCCTTGCTTTTTTTGGCGCGCCCAACTTAGTCATGCGGTTGACGGCGTTGCTGCCCGCTCCTCCAACGCCTGCAATCACTATCTGGATGCCTTCATCGTCATCCATTTTCCCACCGTTTGAATGTCAGGAAAATAAGGTTAATAATGGCATATGAGCAGGAAGAACATGGCAAAAAAAGCCCTGTCTAAAGCAATGGAAAAAGGCGGTGCCCCATCCGCAATGGCAAACCCAGCTTCTTCATCTGCAATGGCAAAATCAGCGCTTTCCGACAGGGAGGAGAATATCGCCCTGAATTACGCCGGAAAAACAACCCCCGCGGTTTTGTGGAAAACATTCGACAATCCTGCACTGAAAGGCAAGATACAATGCCAATTGTGCGCGCATTACTGCCTGATAAAGCCCGGCGAAGTGGGCAAATGCCTTGTGAGAAGGAATGATGCTGGCAAGCTTGTGACATTGAATTGGGGGAAGACAGAAGGCCTTGCCATTGACCCGATTGAGAAAAAGCCGTTTTTCCATTTCAAGCCCGGCACTAAAATTCTGTCATTTGGCGCGCCGGCATGCAATTTCAGGTGCCTGAACTGCCAGAATTGGCAGCTGTCGCAGTATGCGAGGGAAGTCGGCACTGCAACGGAATGGCCCAACACCACGCCAACACAGATAGCAGAACAGGCAGCATCGCACAAGGTGGATGGAATTGCCTACACTTATTCAGAACCCACAATTTTCTTCGAATACGCGCGCGACACGGTTTTGGCATGCAGGAAAAGGAAGGAGACTGCGCGCCTTTTCCATTTGTTCGTGTCAAACGGCTATTTCACAAAAGAGATGCTGGATTTTGTCGTAAAGGAAAAATTGCTTGCCGCAATAAGGATTGACCTCAAATTCATCGAAGAGGAACCGTACTTCCGGATTACAGGCGGGCACCTCAAGCCCGTGCAGGACAGCATAAGGAGAGTGTGGGAATTGAGGCAAAACATACACATGGAAGTCATCAATTTGATGATACCGGGGGAAAATGACTCTGACGAACAGATAACTAAACTGTGCGAATTCGTGAAGTCGGTTTCCCCCGACATTCCTTTGCATTTCTCAAGGTTTTTCCCGGATTACAAGATGAAGGACAAGGCGCCAACCGACATCAAGCGACTGCTTGCCGCGCGAGAAATAGCGAAGAAAATAGGGATGAAGTACGCTTACATTGGAAATACGGTTTTGCCGGATGTGGAAAACACTTACTGCCCGAAATGCAACGAACTATTGATAGAAAGGGATAGGTATGTGATTTTGCAAAACAAGCTGCGCAAACCATGCTGTCCAAAATGCGGGGAGAAAATCAACGTTGTGGTTTAGGCTTTGGCAGGCTTTTGGTGCAGGATTTCTCGTGCTTCCAAAATGCGTTTGTATGAACCCGCCTTTTTCTGGATTTCCACAAAAAGGTAAGTATCCTTTGCAGTAATCGTGGCTTTTTCATAGAGGCGCAGGGGATTTAGGAGTTTGCCAAAAAACAGGTTTTTATCCATGCTTCTGGAATCCAGATACTCTGCCCTGACAATATAATATTCGGCAATCTGGTTCCTAATTTTAAATTCCCGTTCATAAAGAAAAATGCGTAGCTCTGGATCTTTTACAGATTTAAACAGCTTATAAGTTTTGTTTAGCTCCCTCTTTAGGGAAGCCGTTTTAGCCAATAGCCTTACATAATGCACAAGTGGCCGTTCACTGTCGAATTTTTGCTGCATAACAACCACCTCCTATGCCTTTTCCCGTGCTAATTACAAAAACCTTTTCATCTGGCGCAAGAATTTCCCGGTTGCGCTCGTATGCCACAAGAGCCATTCCGGCGCATGCGGCAGGCTCCGCGTTTATTTTCGCTTCACCAGATACGATCCGATGCCCCCATTCAAGCCAGTCATTGGGGATGGAAGCAATTCTTATGGAGCCGCCCGGCAGGCCGGCCAGTGCAGCCGCATGGAAATCATTGCCATCATAGACGGCGAAAATGAATTTTGCCCCTAGCTTTGAAATGTAACGGCCGTTTGTTGTGACTGCAACCAATTGCAGCTGCAAAGCCTCTTTTGCATCCACTTTCAGGCGCACATCCTGCTTCTCCCCCTTCCAGTGCCTTGCCGAGATATTTGTCAGGTGGAAAACAAGGTTCCCGAGGGTTTCGAACGAGCCGCCCGGCAGGTAGATTTTCCTTGCCCCGTTCTCGACAGCGGAATTGAAAACCTCATAGGAAAACCAGTCGTAATACACTTCATTCCTGCGCAGTATCGTTGCCGAGGTTGCATCTATTCCGGATTCTGCATTGTTCGTGAATTCAAGGATGTCTTTGGGCTTCAGCATCCGCAAATCAAGGTCTGCCATGTAAATGTTGCAATGCATTCCCTTGAGCAGGTCAAGCTGCGCCTTCCCTATTTTGTTCGATACAAGAAGGTGCGGGCGGGGAAGCCCATATTTTTCAAAATAATGCGCAAGCGCTGCGCCCGCATTGCCTGCCGTGATTATTGAAAGCCTGGGAATTTTGGCGTTTTCCGCACCGCCAGCCGTTTCCCCGCGCGCAAGCGAATCGAGCGTTGCCTTTGCCCATACTGCATACCATTTGACATATTCCCATGCCATCCTTGCCTTTATCGTGCCCGTCGGGTTTTGGGATTCGTCCTTGATGAGAAAATCTCCGGCGGAATATGATTTCACAAGATTCGCCGGGGTTTCCTTCCATTCCCAATTGTCCGCATCTGCGCGGCTCGGGATTTTTATTGATGCAATGCGCTCAAGCCTTTCCTTGGTCAGCCTGTGATCCAGATCTTCCTGAATTACGAATAGTTTTCGCCCCTCAACAAGGGACTTGAACCTGCTTGAAGCGGCATGGAATCGCACAGCCCTGACGGTGGATGGCTGCTTCTGTATTTCGAATTCTAGCGGCTTCATGCATGCACCTTACGTTATATTTTATGCAATTTTATGTTTATAAATGAATAGCCTGTGCAGCCTTTTAAAGGAGAAAATACATAAGAGAAAGGTAAGGGTGGTCGGGGGGCCAGGGGCCCCTTGTGGCTGCAAATCCCCTCAGGCAGGACCGACAGGCTGCCCCCGTTTGAAACAACGTGGGAGAGCCGTGTGCGGAGGCGTCGAAGCCTTGCCTGGGCGGACGGACTTGACAAGCGAACCGGGCCAGGCCGGAAGGTGCAACCCTAAGTTTTTCGGTGCGTGCTGTCCAGATACAAGGTGGAGCCGACACATACGATACTTTTTCACGCTGGTGCAGGCAAAGGCGGCCGCCCTTACACTGAAAAACAATAATGGAAATCAGTTCGCCTTTTCCCAAAAAAATAATGGCGGTCAGTTCGCCTTTTCCCAAAAAAATAATGGCGGTCAGTTCGCCTTTTCCCAAAAAAATAATGGCGGTCAGTTCGCCTTT
>ORJL010633531.1_pt1 | contig 52847 bp, 37 predicted proteins | sample 1779941 | NCBI WGS metagenome assembly ORJL01 (sample SAMEA104232317, study PRJEB22302) | groundwater metagenome | biome: forest; feature: aquifer; material: groundwater | place: USA | collected 2011-08-07 | depth 5.8 m | reverse complement strand
TTCGAGGGGAACGCGCTCGACTTCGGCATGGTGATCCCCACTCCGGCTCAACCCAAGCTCGACGAGATGCCCCGCGATTTCTTCACGGACCTCGCGATCTACACCATCCTGCTGCCGCTGCCCGAGCCGATCGAAATCGACCTCATCCCCAGGCCGTCGGCCGCCGCCGCACTGGGCGCGAACGGCGTGGAGGACCGAGGCGGGGCAGAAGTAAGGGACCTGGGCGTCAAGGTCCTCGAGGCGGGAGTCGTCGGCTCCCTCGACTACAAGATCATCACCGCCGAGAAAGCCGAAGGGCTCTACGAGTGGCTCAAGCAGAACCAGTACTCGTACTCCGGGGACGAGGCCACCCTCGGCTTCTACGTCAAGAAGCAGTGGTTCTTCACCGTGATGAAAATCGATTCCCGGCAGATGAAGCGCAATCCCGATGGCTCGTATCTCGGCGAGGTCACCCCCACGCGCTTCACCTTCGCGAGCAAGGAGTGCATCTACCCGCTCAAGATCACGCAGATCTCGGTCAAGGACAAGACCGACGCCCTCCTCTACGTGCACGCCCCCGCACAGCTGGACCTGCGCGGCGACTGGTCGTGGATGCACTCCTACCGGGTGATGTACCTCTCCTACATACTGGGCTGCTCCGCGGACGAGAGTGAGCAGCGCGAGCTCGAAGAGCGCAATCGGTGGGTCGCCGCCAAGATGCTGCAGGCCAGGCACTTCGAGACCACCAAGCTCGAATGGGCGCGCAAGCTCGGCGACTCCGACCTGGCCGTGCTCGAGGACCCGCTGCGCCACTATGCCCAGGCCGGCGGTGGCGGACTGCCCCCCGGCGCCACCGTGCTCTCCAAAGCGGACCTCCTGCGCAAGGTCGATGAGTTCAACCAAGACCAGCTCCGGCCGGGCTCCTCGGATTGGGCCAAGGTGCGCCGGCAACAGATTGAGGCTCGATTCTCCCCCGACCAGGGCGTGATCGCCGAAATCGCCAGGCCCGGAGGCTGGCTCTCCCGCTTCATGTGGTACCCCAACCGCGAAGCCCCCGCGGAGAACGTCCAAGGTCTCGCCCGCCTCAAGGGCCACCTGCAGAAGGGTTGGTGGCTCACCAAGATCCGCAAGGTCATCCGCAAGGACGAAATGACCGACGACCTCGTGCTGGTGCCGGTCGACGCCGGCCGCGAACAGGAATACGTGCGGATCATGCCGACTTCGCCTCCGTAGACATGACTGCATCGGCAACCCCCTCCGAGCCACGGGCGTCCGAGCGAGCCGGTTCCGCCGAGTTGGGGGTTTCTTGAAACGGCTCGGCAGTTTTCGCGAAAGGACCGTACCATGGCGTTCCGCGCGCTTCGCACCCTCTGCGGCCCCGGCCTTCTTCTGATCCTCCTCGCGGTCCACGCCCGTGCGGATCTCGACGACTATGTCAAGGCGCCCGACGCATCCTACGTCTGGCGGCTCGAGGCGACCCAGGAGATCCCCGGCGTCGGCACCGTGCTCACGCTCGAGCTCACCTCGCAGACCTGGCAGGGGATCGTCTGGAAACACTGGTTGCAAGTGCTTCGCCCCACGAAGCTCGACTACCCCGACCACGCGATGCTCGTCATTTCCGGCGGCCGCAACCGGAACGATCCGCCGAAGGTCTCCGCCGAGGCGATGGTCCTCGGGCAGGTGGCGCAGCGCACCGGCTCGGTGATCGCGGTCCTCTCCCAGGTGCCCAACCAGCCCCTGTTCGGCGACCTCAAGGAGGATGCGCTGATCGCGCACACCTTCGTGAGGTATTTCGCAACCGGCGACGAGACCTGGCCCCTGCTCCTGCCCATGACCAAGAGCGCCGTCCGCGCCATGGACGCGATCCAGGCCGTCCTCCTGGACCGCTTCGGCGTCAGCCCGAACCGATTCGCCATCACCGGCGGCTCCAAGCGCGGCTGGACCACCTGGCTCGCCGCCGCGGTCGATCCCCGGGTGATCGCGATCGCCCCGATGGTGATCGACACCCTCAACCTGGGCGCGCAGATGAAGCTCCAGCTCGAGACGTTCGGCAGCTACTCCGACGAGATCGACGAATACACCCGCATCGACCTGCCGTCGCTCGCGGAGACGCCGCGCGGCCGCCGGTTGCTCGAGATCGTCGATCCCTACAGCTATCGCAAGCGGCTGACCATGCCCAAGCTGATCGTGCTCGGGACCAACGACCGGTACTGGCCGGTGGATGCGGTGCGGCTCTACTACCCCGAGCTCGAAGGGGAGAAGCACATCCACTACGTGGCGAACGCGGGGCATGGCCTCAGTGTGGACGCCCTCCAGGTAGTTGCGGCCTTCTATCAGTCGGTCGTCGCCGGCGGCACGCGGCCGCGGTTCGACTGGAAGACGGAACGGGGGGCGGGCGAGGCGAAGCTCTCCGTGACCGCGGCGGATCCCCCGGAAAAGGCCGAGCTTTGGCGCGCTACTGCGGCGACGCGCGACTTCCGCGGTTCGAAGTGGGCCGCGACCCCGCTGAGCGCGACGGAGGACGGTCGCTTCGTGGCCGCGCTCCCGGTCCCCGCCGAGGGGTACGAGGCCTTTTACGTGGGCCTCACCTACAAGGGCCCGACCGGCCTGACCTTCACCCTGTGCACCAACGTCGAGGTGGTCGGGGAAAAGGCCAAAGTGGTGACGAAGCCCGACGGGGTGGAGACGACGCGGTAGGTCGCAGGATCGAGCATCGGGATCGAGCCCGGTTCCGGTTGCGGGACCCGTCCGTTCGCCGGCACGACTCCAGTGCAGCCGAGAGCGAGGTCGCCATGTGGCTGGCGGCGCTCACGGTCGGTTACCGAAAGAGAGCGGCCAGGCTCGCGGCAAGGGCAATCATCGCCAGGACGTTTGCCGCGATAAAGAGCAGCCCGAATACCCGCATCTTTCCGTCGATGAATTCTCTGAGGGCCGCTTCCATCTTGCGGGTCATGGCCAAATGCTCCTCCCGGGCATTCTCGCCGCGCCGTAGAGAGGCCTCGATCTCGCTCTCCACGCTCTTGGCCCATTTCTGGGCGGCGCTCCGTGCGGTCGCATCCCGGTTCTCCATTCGTTGTAGTTCGGCGTGCAAGAGGCGGTCGTGCTCTGCGGCAACCCCCTTCACCTCCATGGACATCTCGGCGATCGCACGCCTGCGATCTGCTTGCGCCTTCTGGGCCTCCTTACACTGCTCTTCGGCGGCTAGGCGTGCCGCCGACCTGACGCCCTCGAATTCCGTGATGGCCCTTCGAGCAGTTTGCACCAGGGCCAGGACCTTGAGGTACTCCCCTCTCAACTCTTGGAACTGCAAGGGAATCGACGCTAGATCAGCGAGTCCCTGTGCGGACCGATCGATGCGCGCGCGCAGGCTATCCAGCTCGCGAGTGAGTTCATCGAGGTCAGTCAGTTGATTCGCCATCGGACTCCCTCGCCTTGTTCCTCGATTCACCTATGACGTCACAATGGAGTTGCTTCAGTCTGGCCACCCAGGGGAGAATATCGGCCGACAGGCGATCCTCAACGGCTCCGAGTTTCCGAACATGTCTGTGAAACTGCATCGCACGGGACTCCTGGGATTGCCCTCCCAGACTACGGCTCGCCTCATCGAACAGCCACTCGTGGCCGGAAGGATCGTCGAAGGCACCGCCTCGCTTTGCTACCCAGCGAAAGGCTTCCTGTGGGTCGATCTGCGCGGCCTCCGAATAGAAGGCGCGCAGAGTCTCCGTCGTGCTGCTTCTTCGCTCTGCCTCTTCATACCCAGATCGGAAGTAGCTCAGTGCAGTTCGGCCGCTTCCCTGACGGGATCGGGACAGCGTGCCCGCCATGTATAGGGCGGCGAGGTTCCCCGGGTCCACCTCCAACTGCGCGGTCACCTGAGCCAAGGGGCCTATGGTCGCCTTGCGCTGGATCAGTTCACCGGCGACACTCGCAAGGCGGCCAGCATCGAACGATTTCATCAGGTCGGGAATGAGTCGCACCAGGTAATCCAGTTCCGCGTTTGCGACAGGAACCTTGGCCCGCCGACCGGATTCGAAGTGAAGATCGGGCACGCAGACGTCGCAGAACTCGCATCGGTACAGATCATCTGGCGTGTGGGCCGCCACGTTGAACCGTTTGAGAATGGCGACCCTGCGACACACGGGCGGCTCGTTGGCGTCATTTCGTGCAAATACGAGCTCGGCATGGAGCATCTCGGTCCGCATCCCCCTGATCTTCACGTAGATTACCCTGAGAAGGCACCTCGCGGCTTCGAGAATCAGCGGCAATTCTGCAGGCGGATCTCCCCCTCTCCCTGCCGTGCCGAGGTCTCCGGTGAGCGACTCGAGGAGGGCAACCCGCTTGCGGATCACCGCGAGACCAAGTTCTGGGGCCAACGATGCGAGTTGCTTCTCCACACGCTCGACGAGTTCTTGTGCGGACCAATTCCGGTCGAATTCGAGGTGGTATCGGATGTCATGGTGCCCTTGATACGTGACGGTGAAGGTCTGCACGAGGCCCAGTTGCTGCAACCGATAGAGAGGCAATTGGAGGCCCTCGGGCCTCTCATCGGCGGCTCGTGATTCGTGCAGGTGGGGATCTCGAACCAATCGTTGGTAGACCTCGCCGACACGGGCCGCATCCTGATCAACACCCGGGTATGCTTCCTTCACAAAACGCATTTGCCTACCGTAATCGCAGAGTAACTCCAATCCGAATGGACACCTATCAAACTGGAAATTCTCCGCCACGGAGATGCACGGGGGATCCTCGCGACTTGCGAGGTGACCTGCCCAACACTCGTCTGTCGGTGGAGCATGGACAAGTGCGACGTGCGCGTGCCTTCCGTCGCGCCCAGCTCGACCCGCCTCCTGGTAGTAGCCCTCCAGTCCGCTCGAGAACGAGTGGTGCACGACGAACCGGATGTTCCCCTTGTCTACCCCCATGCCATACCCCTTGGTTGCGACCAGAATGGGGAACGCATCGTCCTTGAAACCATCTTGCCGTTCTTGAATCGCCTGGATCCAGTCCGGCTCCTCCTGCACAGGGGCGTCGAATTCGGCGCCACAGTCTTCGCAGTGGAACCGACACGGGTGCGTCTTGGGACGAGGGACTTGTTTCCCCTTCGATTGCTGATAAAAATACCGATGGGATTCGCAATTCGGACAGACGGTGGCCTCCGTGCTCGCGTGAGTGCGGACCAAGTCCCTCTCGACGTGGAGGTAGTCGCGCAATCGAGCGGCGATCTCCTCCGTTCCTTCTGGGAGCGTAGTCCGACCGTGGGGATTGGCGAACATGGCGAAAATGACGCCGGCGGATCGGAAGCCGTGCACGGCGTCGTCCGATCTCCACACGTCATGAGGCGACCCGAGGATCTTGGGAATATGTCGTCGTACCAATTCCCCCACCACCTCGGCCTTCGTCATGCCCCGCAGGACCGGGTGAACCGAGATGCTCAGGTTCGGTCGATCGGCGCTGGCCAATTGAACCACGCTGTCGGTAGGGAGCTCCAGAGTCCGGAGAATGTCCTCGCGGACCGCCAGGGAAGCTGTCGCGGTCAGCCCGATGATTGGGATTTCGAATCCTGCGACCGCTGAAAGTTCTTGGCGCAGGCGTGGAATCTGGAGATAGGCTGGACGGAAGTCATGGCCCCACTCGGAAACGCAGTGGACTTCATCGATGACCAGCGCACCAAGTTGTTCCCTCGCGATATTGGCCCGTAGTTCATCGTAGAACGAACGGATCAGGAGCCGTTCCGGGGACACATACAGTAGCCGAAGTCGTCGAGTCCGGAGACGATCGAGCTTCTCACTCTTCTGCACAGCAGAGTCGGACCCTACCAGGGCCTCCACCGCTCGCAATCCAAGGCGCCGTAGTCCGTGGACCTGATCTCGGATCAGGGATGTGAGGGGGCTGATGACCAGAAGAGTGCGCTGGGCGAGCATCGCGGCGAGTTGAAAGACCAGCGACTTTCCGTAACCGGTCGGAAGGATGCCGATGGTCGGCTTTCCTGCCAGAAGCCGCTGGATCAAAGTCAGTTGTTCCGGCTTGATCTCCGGAATCGAAAAGAATCGACGAGCAAAATAGTCGAGGGCTGGTCTCTCCCAGCACACAGGCAAGAGCCCCGCTACGCCCGCAGGCCGAAGGCTTCGCTCGAAGTCATGTGCCCGCGCCTCCAGATCGTGCCAACTCGAGGCTCCCCGTGAATTGGGACCGCTCTGCTCATCGAGATCCGATACCAGGTCGAAGGGACCCGTTCCCGACTCGTGGACGATCCCGACATCGACCCTTGACTCCCCGTCGGCCAGGCTTGCAGCGTGTCCCAAGATCACTTCGCACACGCGTCTATCCAAAGGATCGACGACCTTGAAGATCACTTGTGGCAGCGCAACCTGCAGACCATATAGATCGGCGACATGTCCAACGAGCGGGACGATATCCAGAAAGGCCAAGGCGAGGACGGGAATCGAGGGCGCACGCTCGATGACGGTGATCTCCGCCCGGCCGGCGGCGGTCGCCGTGCGGAGTGCGGCCAGTGCAAGCCTCTGAGCGTCCCAGAACCGGCTCAGAAATGTACCGAAGAGAGCTGCCAGCATTCGATCGCCAGTGGGTGCCGCGAATCGAGCTGCGACGACCTTGTCGAGCAGCCCGTCTTGACCGACCAGGGTTCTGAGCGATTCGAGTGCCCGACCCGATCTCAGGTCCTCAAAACTGTAGGGGAGGTAAACCATGTCCGCGGCCAAGAGCGCGCGTTGCCGTGCCTTCTCGTCGTCGAATCGCTGCGCACCCGAGTGATAGGTCTGCCCCTCGATCTCGATGGCATATCGGTGCTTGCCGCCCACCAAGACGAAATCCACTCTACCGGTTCCATCTCCGGGCTTCCTGAACTCCACTTGCGGATGGAGCCGTTTCAGACCTACCAGGCCGAAGACGGGCAGGAAGACCTCGTTGAGAAACATGCGCTCGGCGTAGTGCTCATCCGACCCGTTCTCCGGGGGCATGAGACGGTGATGGTCGCAGTACGCGTCGACGGATGAGTAGAGCGGAGTGTGGATCGAATCCCGATCGCGGAGGGTCTCACCAAATCCGGGGTCGGTGTATCGGCATTGCGCGATCCGCTGGAACACCCGCGGGGAGTACGCGAGGTTGATTGACTCCGTCTCGATCTGGACGGACTCGGGTGCAAGCTTGGCCAGGGATTGGATGACGCACGTGCGAATCGGGTGCGGAAGCCCTCCGAGGGGTCCGGCTTCCTCCGCACCCAGGAGTGTGCTGCCGGAGAGGCGATCCGCCAGGAACCAAAGCAGGTCCGGCCTGGGCGCGCTTCCGCCGTGCCTGTCGCCCACCTAAAATGCTCCACATGAGGGGAGTTCCGCCAAGTCCTTCCTGCCACGCGATCTCATGGTGTCGCGAGTGCCAGGTACTGGCGACACAATCGGCGGACCGCCGCCATGATTCGCACGGCTCGACGCGCGTCGGTTCTGCGCGCCGCTCGCCCGGGGTATCGATACTCGACTGCGGCCACCGTGAGGTGCCCGAGGGTTGGGATGGGTCGCTGCGTGATCGGCGTCCCTGCGGGCAGGAGCGACCAGAGCAGCGCGAGGTCATGTGTGCGGGGTACTCGGATCGCTGCTTCCAGCAGTACTGCCTTGAAGTATTTTTCGACGCACTGCTGAGCGTGAAAGCACACTGCGTCATGCGAGGGCGAGACTCGGACACGGCTCTCTCGCGTCGCCACCCGATAGTCGGCCTCGGCCTTCCTAACCCATGCGCGTACGCCGGGTCGCATACAGAACCCTTCCCTCTCGCAGGATCTCCGTCAAGAAGGGCTCCTGTTGCCGGACGGCGCGTTCGATCTCGCGTGGGGTCCTCACCAGAACGTCCTTGGGGAAGCGACCCCCGAGGTGCCAGAGAATCCGCCCTGCCAGATCCAAGGGCCTCCGCGTCTCCGCAATGACCAGGAGATCGACATCGCTGTCCCTTCGTGCAACCCCGCGGGCTCTCGATCCGAAGAGGATCACGCGCTGGAGTCGGAATTTCGTTCCGATCTCTCGGGCGGCCTCACGAATGGTCTTCATCGTGGGGGGGAAGTCGCGTCTCGTCATGACGGCATCGTAGTCGCCGGGTGTCACTGATTGCAAGGGTGCTGCGTTGTTGGGTGGGTCGGGGCGTCGGACCGTGAACTCAACGTGGACGGACCGCGGTGGACAGCACGATGCCGGCGTATTCACCGCCCCCGAGCACTTTTTCGGGAAAGTGGTGCCGGCCGCGCATAGCGAGGCTGCTCATTCTCCGTCGCGCGCGACGATTCCTCGGAGTGGGCGCGGCACTCGGCGTTGGGGGCTGGGTTTTTCATGGGAGATCATCGGGACATGGGCCTTGGGCCTTCGCGCGGGCAGCCGCGCCGATTCGTCCCTCCCCCAGCGTCGCCGCGAGCTGGTCGCGCAACTCGCGGATCGGTTCCTTTTCCGGGTCCAACTCGAGCGAGCGGGTGAACTCCGCGACGGCGCGGGCGAGCGTGTCGGCGGCCTGGTCGTGGCGTCCGAGTTCGGCCTGGACGTGGGCGAGGCCCACCAGGACGAATCCGCGCCGGTTGCGCAGCGCGTCGGTCTCCGGGCCGGCCGCCAGGGCCGCGTCGAACGCCGAATTCGCCTGCTCGAACATCTTTTCCGCCTCCGCGTCCCGCTGGAGGGCGTCGAGGGTCTCGCCGGCCCTGGCCAGGGCCGAGCCGCGGCAGGAGAGGAGCCCGGGATCGCGCGGCGCGCGCTTCACTCCCTCCGCATAGGCGTGGGCCGCGCGACGACGGTGCGCGAGCGAGTCCTTGGCCCGGCCGAGCGAGGTGAAGAGGTCCGCCAGGTCCTCGATCGCGTTCGCCTTCGCCCCCCAGAGCCCGAGGTCGTCGGGCGCCCCGCGTAACGCCCGTCCGTAGGCCGCCACGGCGCGCGACCAGCAGCGGCGCGCGTCCTGCGGCTTGCCCGCCTGCAGCAGCAACTCCGCTACCGTCTGCAGGGCGTCCCCCTTGGCGCGGTTCGCGGCCGGGTGCACCGGGGCGCGCCGAATCGCCTTGTCGTAGGCTGCGACCGCCTTCTTGAGCCCGCGCACGGCTGCCTCGGGATGGTGGAGTGCGACCTGCAGGTCGGCCTGGGCGTGGAGCGCGCGGCCCTTTCCGTGCAGCGCGACGAAGTCGTTCGGGGCGCGGTAGAGCGCTTCCTGACATGCCGCCGCCGCCTTGCCGTAGGTCTCGACCGCGGCCGCGGCGTCCCCGCCGTCGGCGAGCAGCTTCGCGAGCCCGTGTAGCGCCAGCCCCTGATTGGGATACGCCGCGGCATACTCGGGCGCGCGCCGCAGGGTCTCGGCGTAGGCCTCGATCGCGCGCGCGTAGCTCGCGCACGCTTCGCCGGTCCGCCCGATCGACGCCTGCATCTCCGCCAGGCCCTGGAGGGCGTTGCCGAGGTTGTTGCGGGCGGCGAGGTCGCCCGGCATGCGCTTCAGCGCCGATTCGAAGGCTTCGATCGCCGCGCGGTAGCTCTCGGCCGCGTCGTCGTACCGGCCCATCCGTTCCTGCAGGTCCCCCTGCCGCGAGAGCGCATTCCCTTGGGCGTGCCCCGAAGTACCTTCCCCGTAGGCCTCGATCGCCCGCCGGTAAGCCGCCAGCGCCTCCTCGTGCCGCCCGAGCGATGCGAGCGCCTCGCCCGTCCCCAGGAGCGCGCTCCCCAGATTGTCGCGCACCGCGGGGTCATGCGGGGCGCGGCGCTCCGCCGCCCTGTACCCCCACTCCGCCCTGCCGCAGCTCTCCAGGGCTTCGGCCGCCTGCTCGCGCGCCGCCTGCAGTCGCCCCAGCCTCTGCCAGCCGTTCCCCAGGTTGTTGTGCGCCGCCGGGTCGTCCGGCGTGAGCTCGAGCGCTTTTTCGAAAGACGCGATCGCCGCGGCATAGCTCGCCCGCGCCGCGTCGTCCTGCGTATGCGACGCCTGCAGGTCGCCCAGCCCGAGCAGCGAATTGCCGCGATTCAGCAGCGCCGCCACGTCCCCGGGCGCCGCCGCCAGCGTCTGGTCGAACTCCGCGATCGCCCCCTGGAAACTCTCCTCCGCCTCCTCAGGCTCCGCCGTCGCCGCGAAGTAGTCCCCCTGCGCGTCGAGCACGCGTCCGCGGGCGAAGTCGCTGTCGATGCGCAGATCGGTCCAGACCTCGATCAGCGCCCGGCACACGTCGTAGTCGCGACGTGCGAGGGCGTCTTCGAACCCGGAGACCCAGCGTTCCACCCCGCGCGCCGGCTCCAGCTGATTCGCGTGATAGGCCGCTTCGGCGACCGCGCCCGCGTCCCCGGCATGCGCGCGCGCCTGGTACAGCGCCTCCAGCACACCGTCCGCCCGGCGCGCGATCGGGTCGTTCTCCTCGCGCACCAGCCGCCGCAGGAGGTCGTGGATCCGGTACCAGCCCTCGCCGCGTCGGTGCGCCTCCCAGACGAACGAGAATCGGCACAGCACCCCGAACGATCCTTCGGTGGCGGTGAAGCCCACCGCCTGGCCGAGCCGGAAGTAGATCTCGCGGTCGAAGCTGCGGCAGGCGCACAGCGCGCGCACCGCCACCGAGACTTCCTGGTCGACGTAGCGCAGCAGCCGTTGCACCAGCGCCCGCCCGCGGTCCTGCTGATTCGCCACGCGCGGAAAGTCCGCGGAGCCGAGCATGGTGCCGCGTGCGGCGGCGGTCTCGACCAGGTCGGCGCACAGACCGAGGAAGAAGGGATGCACCTCGTTGCGGCGCACCCGCGCACGAGCGATCAGCGTGCGCCGGAGCGCCGCGTCCCTCACCCCGGCCCGCGTAAGATAGCGCTGGGCGTCCCGCTCGGCGAAGTGGCCCACCGCAATCGCCTCGAGGCAGTCGTCGGGGATCGGGTAGAGCGTCGCCTGGCTCCACCGCGGCCGCTCCCGCCCCGCGAGCACCGCCACGATCCCGTTCGCGAGCTCGAGGTGTGCCAGCAGGCTGCGCAGCCACTCGTCGTACTGGAAGTAGAGGTCCTCCGAAAGCCCGCGCTCGCTGCCCCAGAACGCCTCGTGGGTGTCGAAGAAGAGCACCACGCGGTCCGGCGCGTCCGCGAGCGCCATCGCGGCGTTCAGATCCTCCGCCCACAGCCGCGGCAATTGATCGATCAGCTCCCCCTCCGGGTCCATCCGCTGGATCGCCTCGATCTGCGCCGCCTTCAGCCCCCGGGTGTACTGGTAGAGCGTGACGTGCGCGCTCATCTGCGAGTCGAAGATGCGCAGGATCGAATTGGCCAGATAGGCCCAGGAAGTCTGGCTGATCGTGCCCGCGATCTCCGTGATGAAGTCCATCACCTCGGAGGGAAACAGCTCGCGCAGCTTCTCGTCGGTCAACCGGTCGGTCTTGTAGAGGTACCAGACGCACGAGAACTCGAAGACCGGGAAGCGCAGGCCGTGTGCGGTGAGCATGCGGTTGAGCATGAGCAGGCCGGCGAAGCCCTCCTGCGGCCGGTCGTCGCCGCGCGGCTGCATCCCGAAGTCGAGCAACGCCCACGGCACCGCGTCGGCGTCCTCCGCCTCGCGCACCTGGGCGAGCGCCTCCTCGGCGGGACGGGACCTGACCCAGGCCCAGTTCTCGGGATCGTGCAGGCGCCGGCAGTAGTGCCGGCCGAGGCAGCGGAGCAGGAGCGACTTGCCGTTGCCGCCGTCGCCCGTGAAGAAGAGGACCTTCCCCGGCGGTGGGTCGTCGTTGAGCGCGGCGAGGAAGCGCAGGATCGGCTCCTCGCGGTCGGTGAAGAGCTCGAGCGCGCGCGAGCCAGCCGTCAGGCCCTCGCCGCCTCCGCCGCCGGTCTGGTGGATGATCGCCACGCGCCCGCCCTCACGCCCCGGAATCCCCGCGCGTCGATTCTATGCGAAGCCCGCGGAATCGCGAAGCCCGGGAAACGACCGGGCGCTCCGAGCGGAGCGGGCGCGGTGCGGCTGTCCGCGCAAATCCCAAATCCCAAACCCCAAGTCCCAACCCGTGATAGAGCGCGGCGAGGCAACATCGTCGGATTTGCGACCAAGAATCTTCGCTTGGCACGAAGAATCTCACGGACCGTAGAACCGGGCCGGCGGTCGCTGCCGGACGATCGCCTCCGCGGCGGTTCATGTCCCGCAGCACTTCTTGTACTTTTTCCCGCTGCCGCACGGGCACGGGTCGTTGCGGCCCGCAGCCGGGGATTCGACGCGGACCGGCTGGCGCTGCTGCTCGTCATCCTGGGCCAACTGGCGGCCCCGGTCCGCCGCCCGATGGGCGAGGTCGGCGGCGTCCTTCAGGCCCTGCGTGCCGGCAAACGTCATAAAGGCCGAGAGGAGATCGGGGGTGTCGGCGAGGCGGACCTTCTTGAGGCGCGGGATCACCGAGAGCAGGGCGCGGTCGATCGCGGCCATGTCGAGCTGCTCGGCCGGCCGCTCGGCCGCCTGGAGGAACGCCTCGAGGATGTCGGGCGCGTCATTCCCCATGGAGCGGAACGGACGTCCGGCTCCGGACTCCAGGAAATCGGTGACGATCTTCGTTGGCATGGTCATCCTCCGGGAAGAGCCGGCGCATTCTACGCGGGCCGGGGCCGCGCGTGCAAGCGGCCGACGCGCGCAACGCGGCCACGCGGCCACGCGGCCGTCCGGGGCCGCGATCCGTTCGATCGCTTCGGCCCACACCGGCCTGCCGTGCCGCCGGTCCGAGTGGCCGCGCCACCGTTTCCCGGCCGGCGTCCAACTGCCGAACAGTTCACCCGCTCGCCGTCCAATCGCTGTGCGGTGGCCCGGCATGGTGCGCGTCGGGCAACCAATTGTGGGTGCGGAACTTGTGCGCGAAGTCGCTCGCGGCCGGCGATGGCATGGGCCGTGCTAACACCCCCCTCGTGACGTTGACAGGAACCGAACCGGAGGAGAAAAGAGGAGACCACCATGACCAGCTCATTCGACCTGCCCGGAATCGAGCCCCTCGACTCCAAGGAAGCCGCGCGGATCGTCGGCGGAATGTCCGACATCGGATGGAAGATGTTCTGCGGGCTCGGCCACATGCTCGGCATGAACGACGGCTCGACCTGAGGGACCAACCCCTACACCCAGGAGACTTCGCAGCGGAAGTGATCCTGGGCGCGGCTCCCGGCGGGGGTCGCGAAGTCGAGACTCAGGTGAGGGGGCGCGTCCGACGGGCGTTCGGGCGACGCTCCCGCCGCGAAAACGTCTTCGGAGAAAATCCCGGTCGTCGGGGAGCAGGCCCGCAGGCCCGCAGCCCGCGGTTGATCGGACTCTGCAACCGAGGTATCCTCGCGGGGATGACGATCGCGCGAGAACACCAGGAGGCCGTCCTGCGGCGGCTTGCCGAGCGCGGTATGGTCGATCCCGCCCTGCTCGAGGAGCTCCGCGCCCGGGCGCGACGCGATGGCGTGAGCGCCCTGGATCTGCTCGTGAGCGCCGGTCACGTGCGCGAAGGAACGGTCCGGGCGCTGCTCCGGCTCCAAGACGGCGGATCCCGCTGGGAGTCGCGCGCGTGGGTCGCGCTCTTCCTGGGGATCGGCTGCGTCCTGGGGGTAGTGGTCGCGGTCTGGTGCGTGGTGCGCGCCCGGCGGGACCCGAGGATCGTGCGCGTGGAACTGTCCGCCCCGCCGGCGGCGAACGCGCCCGAGGCCGGTCCGGCGCGACCGGTGCGGGACGCCGCCCGGGAAGCCGCAGCCGCCGAGGCTCGGGCCCTGCAGGCCGGGGCCGAGGAGCGCGAGCGGCGCGCGGAGGCCGCGCGGTTGGCAGCCGCGGAGCGGGCGCGGCTCGAGCGGGAGGCGGTCGCGGAGGAGCAGGCGCGGGTCCTGGTCCTTCGGCTGGCGGGGGAGGACCGCCGGGACGTGACGGCCGCGCTCGCCGTCCTGAAGGGACTCCTCGACGATCCGGCCCTCGCGCTCGACCTGCGCGACCGGGTGCAGAAGGAAGCGCGCGCCGCGCTGGTCCGCCGCCGCGCTGCGCTGCTCGAGCGGTTCCGCGCCCGGCCCGACTTCGCCCCCTTCGAGGAGATGAAGCGCCTCAAGGCCGAGCTCGACGGGCGCCGGCGGGCGGCGCTGGCGCGCATCTACGACTCCGCCACCTACACGTACGATCTGGCGCGGGGAGACCACGGCGGCCGCGACCAGCCCGAGGTCGACCGGCGGGTCGCCGCCGTTCGTGAGTTCTGGCGCAAGCGCGGCGAGCACGTCTTGCGTCTCGATTCGTCCCTGCGCGCGGCGGTAGAAGAGTTGCGCGAGGCCGACCAGGCGGTGGCCGAGCAGATGGGCGGCAACGCCCTCGACGAAATCGAGCTGACCATGGCGCTCGAGGCGACCGAGGGTCCGGTCGATCTCGGCGGGTTCTCGACCGACCCGCGGGAGCGCGAGACCCTGGTGTGGAACCGGCGCGCGCGCGCCTGGAACGCGGCCGCGTACAAAGGCGAGATGCGGCCCGAGGAGCTCAAGGTGATCGAGCTCACGAACGACTATCGCGAGATGATGGGGCGGACGGTGCTCGAAGCCCACGACGCCCTCGGTCGGGCCGCGCGCAAGCACTCCTCCTGGATGGCCGCGCACCAGAAGCTCGCGCACGAGGAGGACGATCCCGAGCGCCGCCAACTGGGCTCGCGCGTTGCGCTCGAGGGGTACGACGGGCCGATCAGCGGCGAGAACATCGCGTTCGGTCCGGCCGACTCGCACGCCGCCTTCGCCGGCTGGTACGGCAGCTCGGAGCACCATCGCAACCTGCTCGACGAGTGGTACAACCAGATCGGCGTCGGCAAGGTGCGGTTCTACTGGACCCAGGACCTCGCGCGCGGGACTCCCCAGAGCGGGGAATGAGGCCGCCGAAGGATCGCCGCGCGGGTCGGCGAGCGGCGCCGCGCCGCGCCGATTCGGACCCCGAAGTCCTGACGGCGATCGTCCTCGTGCCGGGCCGGGCCAGCGGGCCGAGCCGGGCGAGCGCGCCGGTACCCTCGGCATTCGCGGATGCGCGGAGCCGGTGGTGTCTTCCGCAAGCAGAACGCCGAGGTGCCGGGTCATCCGCCGCGGATTCGCGGGATCGCTATCCTCCGCTTCCGGGTCAGGCCGACCGGTGGAGCAAGGAGTCACTCGTGCCGCAGGGCGGGGCGTGCTAGGTTAAGTTAGTGTCCGGTCCTGGCGCGGGGCTTCGCTGCGCCTCGACTCCGGTGTTTTCGATTGCGTTGCATTTCCGGGGCGCCTCGCCCTGCGGTCGGCGCGCCTCGGCGGAACCCGACTTGGTCTGGACGGGACCCCAGTCTCGGGCTCACGATGGATCGGAGGTGCGGTCATGGACCGGCGCATTCTGTTCCTGGCGATCCTGGTCCTCTCTGGGTGCGGGGAGGCGGCTCCGCCGGCGGTGAACGCGATCGCGACGTCGGCGCCCGCTCCGGCGGTGGCGGACCGGGTGCGCGAGTGGGAGAAGGCGCTCGTCCTGGCGGCGGAGCTGGGCGACACGCCCGCGATCGAGGGTCTGCTGAGCGCGGGAGCACGGCCGGACCCGATCGCGACGGCCGGCCTGACTCCGTTCCTCGTCGCGGCGCGCGGGGGGCACCGCGAGGCGGCGGAGGCGCTCTTGAAGGCGGGGGCGAACGTGGGCGCGCGCGGTCCCGACGGCCGGACCGCCCTGCACGCCGCCGTGGAGCGCGAGGACGCAGCGCTGGCCGCTGCGCTCGTGCAAGCCGGTGCAGATCCCTCCGTCGCCGATCGGCGCGGCAGCACCCCGTTGGACGTCGCCGCCGCCCGCGGGCTCGTGGCTCACGTCGAGGCCTGGAAAGGCGCAGCCGCCCAGGTCGACCTCGCCCGCCTGATCCAGGCCTGCCGCGAAGGCGACGGCGCGTACGTCAAGGGCCTGTCGGCCGCGGTGCTCAGCGGCGCGCGGGTGAATGCCGACGGCAATAGCGCGCTGCATTGGGCGGTGGCGGCCGGTCATGCGGCCGTCGTCAAGTCCCTCCTCGAGAAAGGAACGCCGACCGACGTCCCGGACGCCGAAGGCCGCTCGCCCCTCCTGCGGGCCGCGGCCGAGGGCCGCGTCGAGGCGCTCCAGGCGTTGCTCAAGGCCGGAGCCGACCCGGCCGCGCGCGGGCGCGACGGGCTCGACGCCTTCTGCCTCGCCGTCGACCGCGACGCGATGGACATCCTCGACGTCCTGCGCTGGACCGGGCCGGGAGCCAAATCCGGGCTGGAGGCCGCGCTCGTGCGGGCCGTCGAGACCCATCGCCCACTGATGCTGAAACACCTCCTCGCCCTTGGCGTCGACGCTTGCGCGAAGGATTCCCAGGGCCGCCCGGTCCTGCTTCTCGCCGCCGGTGTGGGCGATCCGGACCCGATCCGCGAGTTGCTGGAGCGCGGCGCCGACCCGAACGTCGCCGACCCGGACGGACGCACGCCGCTCATGGCCGCCGCCGGCCACCCCAAGGCCTCGAAGTGGCAGGCCGCACAACTGGTCGCCCTGCTCCTCGGCGGTGGCGCCGACCCGACCGCCCGAGACAAGTCCGGACGGACCGCGACTCAGGAGGCGGCCGAGCGCGGGAATTCCGAAGTCCTCGATCGCTTGCGACGTGCGGACGCAAGAGACTGATCGTCAGGGTGGTATTGCATTGCCGACCCGTAGGGGGGATCCATGCAGGTGAGAACGCTGGGGCTGTTCGTGATCGCGGCCGGGGCGGAGATCTGTGGCTGCTAGCTGCCCTACCTCTGGTTGAGGAAGGGTCGATCGGCGTGGCTGCTGATCCCGGCCGCCGTGAGCCTGGCGCTGTTCAGTTGGCTTCTGACCTGCGTCCCCGAAACGCGGGACCTGGACGCCCGTACGCCCGCTGCCGGGCACATCGGGCCGGATGGAGGGAGTCTCGCCGTGCCGGCACCTTTGCCCCGGCCCGGGTGCGTCTACCTGCTCTTCTTCGCGTCCGGGTTCACCGCGCTGGTGTACGAAGTGCTCTGGATCCGTGACCTGGGGCGTCTGTTCGGCAACGCCGCCCATTCGACGGCCGCGACCGTAGCCGTGTTCTTTCTCGGGTTGGCGACCGGGGCCCGGTTCTGGGGCCGCGGCGCGGATCGCGCGCGTCGGCCGTTGCGGACCTACGCGCTGCTCGAGACCGGCGTCGCGGCGACCGCGCTGGCGTATCTCTTCCTCCCCGACGCGTGGTCCCTGGTTTACGCCTCGCTCTCCAGCGCGCTCGAGGACCGGCCCGCCGCGTTCCTCGTCGTCAAGTTGCTGCTCGCGGGCGCGATTCTGTTCCCGCCGGCGTTCTTCCTGGGCGGTACCTGGCCGATGATGTCGGCCCACCTGGCCAGGGAGGCCTCGACGCTCGGGCGGGTGGCGACTTCGCTCTACTCCTGGAACACCCTGGGCGGTGGGCTCGGCGCGTACGCGGCGGGCTTCCTGCTTCCGATCCACTTCGGGTTTCGCACGTCCTATGCCCTGGCCGTCGCGCTCACGACCGCGGTGGCGCTCGCCGCGTGCGTGTTGTCGATGCGCGAGGCCCCGCTGGACGAGGGGCGCAAGACCCTTGCCGAGGATCCTCCCCCGCCTCCGTCGGCGGCACCCGCCGGCGCTCCCGCATGGGTCCGGGGGCTCGCCTTCCAGTCCGGGTTCGTGACCCTGGCGCTCCAGGTCCTGTGGACCCGGATGTTCGCGCAGGTGCTCGACAACTCGGTCTACTCGTTCTCGGCCATTCTCGTCACTTTCCTGGTCGCGCTCGCGGCCGGAGCCGGCGCGGCGCACGGCCTGGCGCGGACGCGATTGCCCCCCGTGACCGTCCTGTACGGGCTGCTGCTGGCCTCCGCGTTCCTCGTCGCACTCTCACCCGACGGGTGTGGCGCGGCTACCCACGGGCTCATGTCGGTCGGCGGCGACGAGGACTGGGCGGCATACACGAAGGCGGTTTTCGCGCTGATCGCGTGGGTGATCCTCCCGCCCACCCTTGCGCTGGGCGGGGTGTTCCCCTGGCTGATGAAGGTCGCGGAGACATCCGCCCGCAGCGTCGGGCGCGCGGTGGGCGATCTCTCCGCGGCGAACACCGCCGGGGCGATCACCGGGTCGCTGGTCGCCGGCTTTGTGCTGCTGGACCTGCTGGGCCTGTGGAACGGCATCCGGGCGATCGCGGCGGTACAGTTTGCGGCGGCGATCGGGGTCGCCGTCGGCCTGCCGGGACGACGACGGCTCGCGTACGCGGCCGTGCCGGCGTGCGCCCTGCTGCTCCTGCCGGCGCTGCCCTCCGGCGAGCGCTTGCCGGCGGTGCGGTTCGCTGCCGGAGTGGAGACCCTGGTCGAGGTCCGCGAAGGCGCCGCCGCCACGGTTGCGGTCCTGCGGCGGGCCGGCGAGTTGCGGATGGTGGTGAACCGTCACTATACCCTGGGAACCACCTCCCGGCGCGCGGGCGACGAGCGGCAGGCCCACCTGCCGCTGCTGATCCATCCCGGGCCGCGATCGGTCTTCTTTCTCGGCATGGGACCCGGTTTCACGGCGGGCGCCGCGCTGCTGCATGCGCCCCCCGTCGAACGCGTCCGGGTGTGCGAGATCCTGCCGGAGGTGATCGCGGCGGCGCGGGGACACTTTCGCCCCTACGTGCACGGGCTGTTCGAGGATCTCCGCGTGCAGATCGTCGCCGAGGACGGGCGGAACCGCCTGCGCGGGACCCGAGAGCGCTTTGACGTAATCGTCGGCGACCTGTTCTTCCCCTGGGACGCGGGCGCCGGAGACCTCTACGCGTTGGAGCATTTCCGGGCGGTGCGCGAGCGGTTGCAGGAGCGCGGACTGTTCGCTCAGTGGCTGCCGCTCTACCAGCTCTCGCGGCGGGAATTCGACATCGTCGCGCGGACCCTGCTCGAGGTGTTTCCGCTGGTGACGCTCTGGCGCGGCGATTTCTACGCTGACGAGCCGATCCTGGCCCTCGTCGGGCATCGCGAGGTTGAAGCGCTGGACCCGGAAGCGCTGTGCGCCCGGCTGCGGCCGGCGGGTGCCGCGGAGGGCGGCGCCGCGCCGCTGCAGAACCTGGCGCACGGGGTCGAAGAAGCCGCGGGAGAAGGCCGCGCGCCGGCCTCGGACATGGCCCGGCTCCTGCTGTACTACTGCGGCAACCTCACCCAGGCACGCGACCTGTTCCGGGCGGCCCCCCTCAACACGGACGACCATCCGGTGATCGAGTACGCCGCGCCGGTGACCCACCGCCGACAGCATGCCGGGAAGGCGCAGTGGATGATCGGATCGGTGCTGGTCCGGTTCCTGGAGGACTTGTCGCGCGCCGCACCGATCGCGGACGATCCCTATCTCCGTCGCATCACACCCGAACTGCGGGAGACGATCCGGGCCGGGTTTCATCTGTATCGCTCCGAGGCGCTGCGCGCAGAGGGGGAGGTGGCGCCGTCCGCCGCCGAGCGGGGGGAATACGAACACCGAGTGGGGAAGTGAGGGGCCCAACGCATTTTATTTGACTCTCCATGCGCGCGCGGATATGACTCGCCCATGGCTCCGTTCGCGTCGCACATTGTCGGCTTCCTCGCCTACGTGGTCTCGTGGCTGCTGGTCTCCGTGCACTTGGGGATCGACCACCACCCCTGGCCGGCCCCGACGGACCACGACCGGCACCACTCCACCCCGCACGCGCCGGACCCACCCCATGCCTTCGATGACCACAGCGCGATCGCCTGGATGAAACCCGTGGGAATCCGGCTCCAATCCCCGGTCCCCGAGTTCGCCGCGTGGATTCCGCCGCTCGTGCCCGAGTACATCGCGCCCACTTCCCGCGCACTGGAGATCCCGGAAACCCGCCCGCCTTCCTTCCGCCGCACATCGCCTCGCGGCTGTCGTTCTCCGCCCCGCGCCTGACCTGCCATCGCGGGAGATGCTGCGGTCCCCGTCTCCCGGATTCCGAGGCGAGCTGCACGGCGCTGCGATCGGCGCGCGTCCGGTTCCTCACCCCGCCGGTTCATCGATGCAGGGAGTTTGGTCATGGTCCGACGTAGTGCCCGGCTTATCGCCGTTGTGTTGCTCTTGGGTCTCTTCTGCAGCTCCGCGTACGGACACGGCTTGTCCGAGGCGGACAAGAAATCCATGATCGAGGGGGGCTACTACAAGTACTGCGAACTCGGCGCCAAGCACATGCTGACCGGATACGATCATCTCCTGTTCCTCTTCGGGGTCATGTTTTTCCTGACCAGCGCGCGGGACATCCTGAAGTTCGTGACCGCCTTCACCGTCGGCCATTGCATCACGCTGATCTGCGCCACCTTTCTCAGGCTCGAGGCCAATTACTACTTGATCGATGCGGTCATCGGATTCAGCGTTTGCTACAAGGGCTTCGACAACCTGGACGGGTTTCCGAGGTTCTTCGACATGAAATCGCCCAATCTCGTGCGGGCGGTCTTCCTGTTCGGCCTCATCCATGGATTCGGGCTCTCCGCTCGCCTGCAACAACTGCCCTTGGGAGAGCCCAGTTGGGCGATGCTGCTCAGGATTCTGTCGTTCAATCTGGGCGTCGAGGTCGGACAGGTGATCGCCCTCTCGGTCATCCTGATCGTCATCTCCAAGGCGAGTGTGCGCGACTGGTGGGGATCGTTCTGCGCCATCTGCAATACCGGCCTGATGGTGGCCGGATTCCTGCTCGTCTGCATGCAACTGCACGGCTACCTGCACGAACAGAGTCCCGCCGCTTTCCCTTTGAACGAACACCTGCACGCCGAGGTCCATATCAGGATCCTGGAGCAGGAGAATGCCGCCCGCGAAGAGATGCGTCGCCGTGAGGAGCTCGCGTCGAAGGAGAATGCGGCCAAGGAGGAGAGGCAACGCTTGCTCGAGGAGGAGCGGAAACGACAGGAGGCGCTGATGGAAGCCCTACAGAGAGGGCACGGTCACAGCCATGGATCCTGATCGTCGGCTTTTCAGCGTGAAGACGCACCCTGGCGATGGCCCCGGCCACCACCGGCCCGGGCTTGCACCGGGCGGTTCCTCCATCCCGGCCTGGCCGGACGGATCTCGAACGTGAGGGGAAAGGGCTGGGTCGGTTACGGCTCCGCGCTGCTTGCGGCGGCGCTGTTCGGGGCGGCCTTTCCCGTGGTGAAAGGCCTGCTCCAGGGAACCGATCCTCTCGCTCTCGCCGGGCTCCTCTACGCCGCCAGCGGAATCGGACTGGGCGCTGTGCGCATGCTCCTGTCGGTCTTCGGCCGGAGGGAGCGGAGCGAAGCGCCAATTCGCCGGGGCGACCTCGGCTGGCTGGCCGCGGCGATTCTCTCCGGCGGAGTGGTCGCGCCGATTCTGGCCTTGGCGGGCCTCGACCGAACGCCCGCCCACGTCGCCTCCCTGCTCTTGAGCACGGAGGCGCTGTTCACCATCCTCCTGGCGATCGCATTCTTCGGCGACTTCCTGGTGCGGAAGGAGATCTGGGGCGTCGCGATCATCCTGCTCGGCGCGGCGCTCGTCGCGGGGGGCGGCGGGGACGCGCAAGGGGTGATCCGCTGGGAGGGTCCGGTCCTGATCCTGCTGTCCACGTTCTGCTGGGGCCTGGACAACAACTTCACCCAGCGGCTCTCGGCCCGCGACCCGCTCGAGATCGCGTCGCTCAAGGGGTTGGCGGCGGGCGGCGTCAACCTCGGGCTGTCGGCTCTCGCGGGGATCCCGATCCCGCTCGGCGCGCGGGTCCTCGGCGTGTCCGCGATCCTCGGCTTCCTGTCCTACGGGGTCTCGCTGGTCCTCTTCGTCGGCGCGCTGCGCCGGCTGGGCAGCGCCCGCACCGCGGCCCTCTTCGCGACCGCGCCGCTCTTCGGCGTGGCCCTCGCCTGGGCGCTTCTCGCCGAGGTTCCCACCCTGCTCGTGGCGGTCGGCGGCCTGCTGATCCTCCCCGGCACCGGGCTGCTGATCCGCGCGGAGCATTCGCACCAGCATGCGCACGCGCCGCTCGAGCACGAACACCGCCACGAGCACGACGAGCACCACCGGCACGACCACGAGGGTGAGCCTGGCCCGGAGCCGCACTCGCATCGGCATCGCCACGAGGCCATGGAACACGAACACGCGCATGTGGCCGACCTGCACCACCGGCACGAGCACCCCTGACCGTCGCCGTGCGGTGCCGGATCCGACCGGGTCTTCACCCGCCCGTCATTTCTTCTTCGGCTCATCGCCGTCCGAGGGGCCCTCGAGCCGCTGTTGCCCCCGAACGGTTCCAGCCTCTCGTCGAGATCGACGTCTGGCGCGGAATCGAGGCGCACGGCCTCGTCCATCGCGAGGCGCGCGATCGAGCGTTCGCGGCCTTCTCCGAGCGCGGCGGCTACCCGCTCGTCCACATCCGTCCGGAAGCCGCCTGGCCCGAGCTCGCCGACCAGCTCAATTTGTGACAGGACCGCCAAGACGCTGCTCGACAGGCTCGGCGGGTTCGCTGGGGTGTTTGATGCATCGGACACGGATCTCAACTCGGTGCCGGGGGTCGTTCAGCTTTCGCGATGCTGGCGAGATTGACGGCTGAGGCACCCTTGAATCCTCAGCAGGATGCGCGCGTACCCGGGTCATTTCTTCTCCACGCCGTTTCCCGTGGGCTTTTCGCCCAGGTCGAACTTCGCCGTCACCGGCGCATGGTCGGACCCGCCGAGCAACGATCCATCCTGGATGACCCGCGCGCTGTCCAGGACCATGCGCTCTTTCAGCGCGGAACTGGCAAGGATGTAGTCGATCGTGTCGCGGTAGGGCACTTTCAGGTACGTGATGCGCTCGTCCGCGGGCAACCCGGCATGTAGGTCGAACAGCCCCGCCGGCGGCTTGGGAGCGGCGCCCGTCGGCCCGTCGAGGAGAGCCTCGAGCGTCGGGCTGCCCGGCGTGTCGTTGAAGTCGCCCATCATCAGCACCCAGGCGTTCGGAATGGGAAGAAGTATTCGATTTGCGGGCGGCAGCCCGGCTCATCTCTCGACAAACCGGCCTGCGGCCGCCTCCCACCGCGCCCGCTCCCCGACCTGGTTCCACCACGCCGCCGTCTCGCGCAATGCATCCTTTCCCTCGTGGGAATCGGAAGTCGCAACCGGCTTGCGGCCCGCGCAGGCGAGTGTCCGCTGCAGCGCCTCACCGCGCACGATCCTGGCGTCGGCGTCGGTGGCAAGACGGAGCAGCTCGTTCAGTCCTTTTCTGCTCCGGCAGCGGCACAGGGCCTCCGCGACTGCGCGAAGTCGGAGCGCAGAAACGCGATCATGCCGGATCCCGCCAGCGACAGCACGACGAGCGCGGCGGCGACCCTGGCGGCAGCCTTCGAGGGCCGGACGGCGTGACGCAGGTAGCGTACCACGTCGGAGGTCACCAGCAGCGCCGAAAACCGGCGATGATCGACGGCGCCGGAGGCCAGTCGATGCCGGCGGACAGGGCCAGCCCGCTCGCGATCGCCGATACGCCCGCCCCCCACCCGATCCACAACCGCGCGGCGAACCCTTCGGCGAACAGCGCGCTGCACACCGCGGGCGCGATCAGCAGGCAGAACACCAGCAGCACGTCCGCGGTGTGGGCAACTGGCGGAGGACCCGCCCGGAATCGGGGGACCGCGCTTGAAGAGGCGGCCGCGCGTGGGAATCCCGACGTCATCGATCGCGCGACGCGCGGGCGCAGGAGACTGATCGTCCGGGTACTATTGCGTTGCCGACCGTAGATCATCTACTCCTGAATCCCTCCACCTCCGCCCGCGCTTCGCCGAATTCGCGCAGAGCCTCCAGGTATACGATCTTCGCCTCGACCCAGTCGCGGCGCACCGGCAGGACCTCGACCAGCGGGGCGTCGCCGGCCGCATAGCGCGCCTCGGCGGCCTTGAGGACGTCGGCCAGGCGGGGCAGCAGCTCGTCGCGCGTGCGCCGGGCCGCTTCCCTCGCTTGCGTCAGGCGGGCGAGCGAAATGCGCAGGCCGCCTTCGACCTGCACCTGTGCCGCGCGCGCCTCCTGCTGGGCGGCGGCCCAGCCCCCGCGCGCTTCCTTCACGGCTCCCTGGTTCCGGTCGAACAGCGGGATGGCGACCGCCGCGCCGACGTCGAACCCGTTCTCCGGGTCCTCCACGTCCCCCAGGCGCCGGTAGAGGAGATCGAGCGTCACGTCCGGCACGCGCTCTTTTTCGGCCAGTTCGATCCGCGCGCGTTCCCGCGCGATCCCGGCCAGGGCCGAGACGAGGGCGGGGTGCCGCGAGGCATCGAAGTCGCCCGCGTCCACGTCCGCCTCGGCGTTCGCCGAGAGGTCGCCGGCGACGAAGGCGATCTGCGCCCCGGGAATCCCGAGCGCCACCGACAGCTCCTGGAGGCCGAGCTCGCGTTCGCGGCGCGCGCGGTCCAGGTCGATCTGTTCCCGGGCCAGTTCGGCTTCCGCGCGCGCCGCCTCGTCGGCCGCGGCGTCCCCCGCCTGGTGGCGCGCGCGCGCGATTCGGACCCCGTTCTCGGCGATGCGGACGCCCTCGTCGTGGACCTCGACCACGGCCGCTCCGTACTGCGCCGCGGCGAAGGCCTTGCGCACGCGCGCGCGCACCCCCAGGATCACCGCGTCCCGCTCGTGTTCGAGCCGCCGGCGGTCGCAATCCTCGACTTCGCGCGCGGCCGACAGCCGACCGCCGATGGGCAGGCGCTGGGAAAGGCCCGCCACCACGTCGGCTTCGTCGCCGGTGCGTCCGCGGAATGGGGCGCTCTCGAAACGCGCGATCGCTTGGGGATTGGGAAAGAGCCCCGCCTGGAGCGCCCGGCCCTCGGCAGCCTCGATGCGAGCGGCAGCGGCGGCGATCGCGGGATGACCGCGCTCGGCGATTTCGAGCGCGCGCTCGAGCGTCAGGCTTTCCATCGCTTCGACGCCCGCGGCGGCCAGGGGCGCCGTGCCTTGCGGGTCCACGGCGGCGTCCGCGACCGCCGGGGGCAACGAGCCCGGTGGCACCTCGGCAGCGCCCGCAGCCGCCGGCGGCGCCGACGCGGGAGGAACACGCGTCGCGCGCGACGGGGATGTCGCGCAGCCGACTGCCGCCGCCATCCAGATCGCAACCAGCCCGAGGACGATCCCTCTCATCGAACTTCTCCTGAACCACGTTCCAGCGGCTTCCCGAACCGAAGGTAGAGCGTCGGCACCAGCACCATGTTCAACAGCATGGACGTCAGCAACCCGCCCAGGATGACGATGGCCATCGGGGTCTGGATCTCGTTTCCCGGTTTCCCGCCGCCCAACGCCAACGGGACCAAGGCGAGCCCCGCCGCCAGGGCGGTCATCAGGATCGGGGCCAGGCGTTCCAAGGCGCCGCGGCGCACCGCTTCGCGGAAGTCGGTGACCCCTTCCTCGGCCTGCAGGTGGCGGATGTGCGAGACAAGCATGATCCCGTTCCGCGCCGCAATCCCGAATACGGTGATGAAGCCGATCAGGGACGCGACCGACAGGATCCCGTCGCTGAAATACACGGCGGCCACGCCGCCGATCAGCGCCAGCGGGAGGTTGAGCATCACGAACAGGGCGTTCCTCGCCGAGCCGAAGGCCAGGTGGAGCAGGAACCCGATCGCCATCACCACGGCCACTCCGAGGCCCGCGAGGAGCCGGCTCGCCTCCTCCGCCGCTTCGAACTGCCCGCCGTACTCCACGGAGTAGCCGGGCTCGGCCGCGACGATCGGATCGACGGCGGCGCGGCAGTCGCGTACCACCGAGGCGATGTCGCGGTCCGCGACGTTGCACATCACGACGATTTTGCGCTGCACCTGCTCGCGGCTGACCGTATTGGGGCCGGAGTCCTTGCGCACTTCGGCCAGCTCGCGCAGCGGGACCTTTGCGCCCGACGGAGCGTCGATCGCCAGGTCGCCGATGGAGCGGGTGTCCCAACCTCTCTCGTCGGTCACGCGCACCACCAGGTCGAAGGCGTTGCGCCCCTCGAGCACGCGCGAGACGGTCTCGCCCTGGAGCGCCGCGCGCAGCGTGCGCGCGACATCCTCGACCGCCAGTCCGTGGCGCGCCAGGGCCGAGCGGTCGAAGCGCACCCGGAGGATCGGGATGTCCATCTGCTGCTCCACCGACAGGTCCACCACCCCGGGCACGACCGCCATCGCTTTGCGCGCGTTCTCCCCGAGCGTGCGCAGCCGATACAGGTCTTCCCCGAAGATCTTCACCGCCACGCTGGCCCGCGTCCCCGAGAGCATGTGGTCGATGCGGTGGGAGATGGGTTGTCCGATGGTGACGTTCATGCCGGGCACGAGGGAGAGGTCCGCCCGCAGCGCGGCCAGCAACTCGGGCTTGGTGCGTCGGCCCAGGCGGATGGCGATGTCCAGCTCGGCCGCCTCCACTCCCTGGGCGTGCTCGTCGAGCTCGGCGCGGCCGGTGCGTCGCGCGGTGCGCGGGACTTCCGGATGGGCCAGGAGCGTTTGCTCGATCACGCGGCCCAGCGCATCCGATTCGGCCAGCGAGGTCCCGGGCAGCGTGACGGCGCCGATCGTGAGCGCCCCTTCGTTGAACTCGGGGAGGAACGAACGGCCGAGGAAGGGCACCACGGCGGCCGCGGTCGCGAAGAGCAGGAGGACGGGAAACGTCGTAGCCCAAGGATGGCGCAACACGGGGTCGAGCAGCGCGGCGTACCCGCGCTTGAGGACGGTCAAGAACCGGGGTTCGTGCCCGGAGCGCACGGCCCGGCTGGACGGCAACAGCAGGTGGCACAGCACCGGCGTGACCGTGAGCGCGACCACCAGCGACGCGAAGAGCGACACGACGTACGCCAGCCCGAGCGGGCGCAGAAGCCGGCCCTCGACGCCGGAGAGGAAGAAGATGGGGAGGAAGACGAGCACGATCACCAGCGTGGCGAAGACGATGGAGGACTGGATCTCCACGCTGGCCGCGTAGACCACCTGGAGGGTGGAGCGCCGGGCCTCAGCCGGCAGGGTGGCGTTCTCGCGCAGGCGCCGGAACACGTTTTCCACGTCGATCACCGCGTCATCGACCAGCGCGCCGACGGCGATGGCCATCCCGCCGAGCGTCATGGTGTTGATCAACTCGCCCATCCAGTGCAGCGCGAGCACGGCCGTGACCAGCGACAGCGGGATCGCCGTCAGCGTGATGAAGGTGGCGCGCAGGTTGGCCAGGAACAGGAATACGATCACGATCACGAACACGCCTCCGTCCCGCAGGGCGTGCACGACGTTTTGGATCGAGACCTCGATGAAGTCGGCCTGCCGGAAGATTCGCTTGTCGATGATCATGCCCGCCGGCAGCTTGGCCTGGATCTCGTCGAGGATCCGATCCAGCTCCCGCGTGAGCTCCAGGGTGTTCGTCCCGGGCTGTTTCTGAACCCCCAGGATCACGGCGGGGCGGCCGTTGGCGGAGCCTTCCCCCCGCTTGGGCGCTTCGCCGATCCGCACCTCGCCGAGGTCGGACACGCGGATCGGCACCCCGTCGAGGGCCTGGACCACGGTCTCGCCGATGTCGGCGGGAGTGCGGATCCGTCCCTCGCCGGTCACGAGGTACTCGGTTCCTCCTTCGACGAGGAAACCGGCCGACACGTTGCGGTTCGCGGCCTCGAGCGCGTCGAGGACCCGCCGGACGGGGATGCCGTAGTGCGTGAGGCGCGAGGCGGAGAGCAGGACCTGGTACTGCTTCTCGCCGCCGCCGATCGGCGTGACCTGGGAAACGCCGGGCACGGAGAGCAGTCGCCGCCGGATCGTGGTGTCCGCGGTGGTCCGCAGATCGATGGGACCATGGCGGTCGGAAGTCAGGGAGAGGAACATCACCTCGCCCATGATGGAGGAGACCGGCGCGAGGAGCGGTGGGTCCGCCTCCACGGGCAGGTCCCCGGCCACGGCGGCGATCTTTTCGGCCACCGTCTGGCGCGCGCGGTACACATCCATCCCCCATTCGAATTCCACCCACACGACGGAGATGCCGACCGCGGTCGACGAGCGGACGCGTCGCACGCCGGCCGCGCCGTTCAGGGCGGTCTCGATCGGGAAGGTGACCTGGCTTTCCACCTCCGTCGGCGCCATGCCGGGCGCCTCGGTGATGACCGTGACGGTCGGCGCGGTCAGGTCGGGGAAGACGTCGATCTGCATCCCGTAGGCGATGAATCCTCCGACGGTGCACAACAGGATCGCCGCCATGACGACCGCGGCGCGATTGTGCATGGACCAACGGATGATGAGGTCGACCATGGAAGGGGACTCCTAACACGACAACGCCTGGACCAGCCACAGAGGACACAGAGGGCATCTCTGTGGCACCCTGGTAGCGTTGGCGTACTCCTGACTAGTGCGCATGCCCGTGGGCGGGAATGGCCGTCGAAACCGACGCGAGCCGTACGGCGTACGCGCCCGAGACCACCAGGTGCTCGCCTGCGGACAGCCCGGAGAGGATCTGCACCCACTCGCCGTCGCGGATCCCGAGCGCCACGTCGCGCTTCTCGAACGTTTCGCCCGAGACCATCACGAAAATCACCGAGCGGCCGTCCTCCTCCACCAGCGCCGACTGCGGGACCGCCAGCGCGTCTTCCGCGAGCGCGGTTTCCACCCACAGGTCGCCGGCCATGCCGATGCGCAGCTTCCCTTCCGGGTTCGTCGCCTCGTACACCAGCGGAACCGTCCGGGTTGCGGGATCCACCGTGAGCCCGAGAAACACGAGCCGGCCCCCGCCTTCGCCCGTCACCTTGCGGAAGGCGTCCCGCGCGCCCGCGGGCTGGAACAGCGCGTCCATGGTCGCGCCGAGCCGGGCGGTGTCCGCTTCCGGAACCCGCGCGCGCAGGAACACGATCCCGGCGTCGAGCACCGTGAATACCGGACGATCCTGCGCCACGTGCTGGCCGATCACCGCCGAGGACTGGGTGACCACGCCAGCGATGGGCGCGCGCATCTCGATGGCGGGCAGACCGCCCTCCACGGCGGCGCCGGCCAGATCCTCGGGCAGGGGGGTGGGCGCCGGCAGCCGGGAGATCGCGGTGCGGTAGGCCTCCTCGAGGGTGCGATTGGCTTCCCGCTCGGCCTGTGCCGCGCGCAGCGCGAACTCGGCCTCCTCGACTTCCCGCTCCGACTTCGCTTCCTGCGCGCGCAGGTCGCGCACCCGCGCCAGCGTCCGCTCTGCCTTCTGGAGAGCCGCCTGTGACTGGATCTCGCGCGCCGTCACCTCGGCCAGCTTGACCGTCAGCTCCACGCGCAGCGTGTCCAGCTCGAACTTCATCGCCTCGTTGGCCTGGCGGAGCGAAAGTCCCTGCTGCCGGTTGCCCGCGACGGCGAGCCAATCCGCACCCGCGAGTTGCGGTTGCACGCGGGCCAGCACCTGCCCGCGCTCGACGCGGTCTCCGGGCACGACCGTCTTCCCGTCCTCCGGCGCCAGCAGCCGTCCGGCCACCGGCGGCGTGACCTCGGCCAACGCCCCCGGCCGCGCCTCCACCGTGCCCGCCAGGCGCATGCGCTGCACGAGCCGGCGCTTCGCCGCCGGTCGGGTCGCGAGCAGGATCTTCCACTGCTGTTCCTTGAGGAAGGAGATGCCTTCGGGCGCCTCCGGCTCCGGCGCATTCCGCACCTCCTCCTTCGTCGCGAAGACGCGGAAGCGGGGCAGCTTCACCTCCTGCTCGCGCCCGTCGATGGGCAGGAGCAGGGTGACCTCCCACTCGCCCGAAGTCGGGAAGGTCAGTTCGGGCACGTAGATGCCCGCGCGCGCGGGCGCATCCTCGGTGTGCCGGACCTCCGCACCCGACGCGGGGCGCAAGACGAAGGTCGCGGGGCCTTCCTTGCGCGCCTCTCCCGACGCGACGTAGGAAACGTGGGTGACGAACCGGGTCGGCACGCCGGCGACGATGAACCTGTGCTCGAGGAAGATCTCGAACGTGTCACCCCAGACCGTCAACTGGGCGGACTTCTCCTCCTCCTCATGGTCGGCTTCGACCGGATGCGTGTCGCCGGGCGGCTTGCAGCCGGACAGCAGACCGGCCGATGCTGTGACCACGAGGAAAAGCCCGGGCAGGGAGCCGAAGGGGCCGGTGCGCATGGGTCGATGCTCCGAAGAGAACGCCTGGGGACGCACGCCCGCCTGCAGGGGCGCGCGGGGGAACCGAAGGGCCGGCGCGGGAAGCGTGGCGGTGCCGGGTCGGGACGAGGCGGTTGGGTGCCTACGCCATCGGGGGGGCGCGCGGTCGGCCTGGGGACGCCCGCGGGACGGACGTGCAGGGCCGCGGAGGTTCGAGGACCGTCTGCCATGGGGAGACGGGGTCGATCTGCGGGATCCAGGCGGTCGTGGGCGCGGGGGCCGTTGGCGGATCCAGGCGGCTCGTCCGCGTCACCCATTCCGCGTGGTGATCGGAAGCCGGGTGCTCCGAGTGCGGAGCCCCGGTCTGCGCGTGATCGTGGTGGACATGCGAGTGGGCGAGGTCCGCCCCTGCAACCGACCGCGGCGAACCGTCGCGATGGTCGCGGGGTCCCCCGTGGTGATGTTCGCCGGCGAGGTGCAGCGGGATCAGGATCGTCTGCGCGAGGATCGCGCACAGCACGAGCGGGGTGCCGTAGAGCAGGCCCGGGAGTCTCCGGGTGTCGAGCAGCCCAGTGGAGCCAAGTCGCATCACGCGATGCATTCTACTGATGAACGGCGGGGCGGTCAAGCGAAATGGCGCCGGGCTCTCGCGTCGCGGCCCCCGCCTTCCGTCCGCGCAGCGCGACGTACAGCGTGGGCAAGACGAACAGCGTCAGGAAGCGGTTCCGCGAGGGGCGGCTGCGCGGGCAGAGGCAGCATCCTACCCCCGGCTATGGCGCGAGAGGTGCGCGGGCCTGCGGGCTTCGGCGTGAATTCAGGAGGCGCCGCGATCCGATCCATATCCCCCCCGACGAGCACGCACGGGGGATCGCGCTGCACGCCTGCGACATTTCGTCACCTGCGCCGAGATCACGGATGGCGCTCGCGACGTTTTCGAAGAAACATCCGGTGCTTGGCCGCTTCGGAGATGGCCAGCACGGCCGGGTGCTGCAATTTGCGCTCGACGGAAATCGCGTAGAACCGCTCACGAACGGCATCCGTGCGCCCGATCGTTTGCACCCGATACGAATGCCGCACTTGCGCCTCGATGACCGACGGAGCCGCGAAGATCCCCGCCCCCGCTTCCCCGAAGACCTTGAGGAGGGCGCTGTCGTCGAAGACGCCGTAGATCCTCGGACGGATTTCGAGGCTCGCGAACCATTGATCGAGAGACCGCCGAAGCGCCGACGCTTCCGTCGGAACGAGGATCGGCGCCCCGTCCAACGATTTCGGGAAACCCCGCCGCCGAGATGCGTATCGGGCGACACCAAAGAAGGTGACTCCGCACTCACCCAGCAGGCGGCTGAACGTCCGAAATGGGACCGCGGGGTTCGCGGGGGCATCGGAGAGGACTACATCCAGTTCGTGCAGGGATAGGGCGGTCAGGAGCCGATCCGGTCTGTCTTCCCGACACACGATCTGCATCGGTTCAGGCAATCGAACCGCCGGTTCCAGCAACCGATGAGCCACGAGCTTCGGCAGCACGTCGGCGATCCCTACGACGAAGCGTAGGGGACGCCCTGGAGACCGCCCTTGCAGCACCCCGCGGAGTTCCCGGCCGAGGGAGAATATCTCGTCCGCGTACCGGAAGACCAGCCTGCCCGTGTCCGTCAGGGCGAGGCTGCGTCCGATGCGTACGAACAGGTTCGCTCCGAGCGCCCGTTCCAGTTCGCCGATTTGCGCACTGACGGTCGGCTGGGATCGCCGGAGTTCGCCGGCCGCACGGGTGATGCTGCCCTCCCGCGCGGCAAGCCAGAAGTACAACAGATGGTGGTAGTTGAGCCACTCCATGCCGGTCGACTATACATAGAAGGATCCTATTCTTCAACTCGTAATATCGTATTTGACGAAGCATCGTCGGCGTGCTAGCAGGAGACCGGCTTGCACGGGAACGCAGGTGCAACATGACGTGATCGTCGCCGTCGCGCCCCTCGAGGAGGGCCTGGGACTCGCAGTCGCCGACCGCCTGCGCCGCGCGTCCGCACCCCGAGCCGGCGGTGATCGCCTTACGCCTGCGGCCTGGCCCTGCGGCGGCGCCGCGCCCGCGGATCGTCCCGGCTCCTGCCCTGCGTCGGAAAGGGGGAAGTGACCGTGCCCGTCGAGAGCATCGGCACGCCCGCGCTGTGGGCCGGATTCACCGTGTTCGTCCTGGCGCTGCTTGCCTTGGACCTCGGCGTCTTTCACCGCAAGGAGCACGCCGTCGGCGTACGCGAGGCCCTCGCCTGGACTGCGGTGTGGGTCGCCCTGGCGCTCGTCTTCAACGCCGCGGTCGTCGCATCGCTCCTTCACCCCCGCATCGGTTCCCCGGGTGCGCCGCGCAAGGCGCCGAACGACGGATCGGACGACGGCACCGGGGTCGTCGTGCCGGTCGCGCCGGAATTCCCGCCGGACGGCATCGTAACGGGGAAGGAAACAGCATGAGGCCGACTGCCTGCGTGCGGACCGAAGTCGATATCCTGCCGGCATACCGGGATACCCCGGTCGGCGACCTCCTTCGCTACCACAATCTCGGCGCACCCCATCGCGCATACGCGGCGGCCCGGCTGTTGGTCGGGATGTGCATGGACCACCGGAACATGCTGCGCATCCCGGACAACTTCGCCTATGTACTGCGCACCGGAGGCGCGAATCTGCAGCGTGTCGAGTTCAAGGTTTCCTACGTGATCGCCGTCGGCGGGATCCGCGCCGTCTGCCTGATCGGCCACGATCAGTGCGGCATGGTCGGCTTGCGGGCGAGACGCGACACCTTCGTCGCGGGACTCGTGGAGCACGCCGGGTGGGATGCGCGAGAGGCCGCGGAGCATTTCGACCAATGGGCGTCGGCCTTCGAAATCGGCGATGCCGCGGAATTCGTCCGCACCGAGGCCGCCCGCTTGCGCGCGCGATACCGGGGCCTCCTGGTGGCGCCGCTCTTGTACGACATCGCGGGCGGCAAGCTACAGCAGGTACTGGAGCCGGCGGCATCGGTGTGATGACGCCCGATCAAGAAGGAGGATGGCATGGCGGATGCGGAATCGGGAGTCGCTGTCGCGGTCTTGATGGGGAGCGACTCCGACTTCGACGTGATGAAGGAAGCCGCGGAGGTGCTCGGTGAATTCGGGGTGCGTTGCGACGTTCGCGTGCTTTCCGCTCACCGGTCGCCGTCGGCTCTGCGGACCTTCGTCGAGGAATCCGCGCGCACCGGAACCCGCGTGTTCATCGCCGGGGCGGGCGGCGCAGCGCACCTGGCCGGCACGGTCGCTGCCCACACTGCGCTTCCGGTCCTCGGCGTGCCGCTCCCCGGGTCGATGTTGAACGGCCTCGACGCCCTGCTCGCCACGGTGCAAATGCCTGCCGGGATTCCCGTCGCGACCTTCGCGATCGGAACCGCAGGGGCGCGAAACGCGGCGCTCTTCGCCGTCGCCCTCCTCGCCCTGAGCGATCCTGCCCTCGCGGAGAGGTTGGGTGCTTACCGCGTTCGACAGGCGGAGAAGGTCGCGAGCGCCGACCGCAGAGTCTGCGACGCGGTGGCCGCCCGGCGCGCCGAGACGTAGCGATGGAGTTCGGCCCCGAGACTGGAGCGGTGACACTCGCGGCGGGGTCGCCTCAGGCCCATTCGGCTTGGGCCCACTGGATCGGCATCGAAAAGCCCTGAGCTGACGATAAGGCGCATGTCGTCGATTATGGGAATCGGCGCACGGACCGGACGATTGCGGGAGTGGGAGCGATGGACGGGTCACCCTTGCTGACGGTCGAGGCGCTTGCGTCCCTCTTGACGCTGACGGCGTTGGAAATCGTCCTCGGCATCGACAACATCATTTTCATCGCCATCCTGGTGGCGAAGCTGCCCAAGGACAAGCAGGAGAAGACTCGAAGGATCGGGTTGCTCGCGGCGATGGCGATGCGCATCGGCCTGCTTCTGTGCATCACGTGGATCATGAAGCTGACCCGGCCGCTGTTCGGCGTGTTCGGTCAGGAATTCACGGGCAAGGACCTGATCCTGCTGGTCGGCGGCCTGTTTCTGATCGCGAAGGCGACGTTCGAGATCCATGAGAAGCTCGAGGGGGCGGAGGACGGCACGCACGGCAAGCCTGCGGCGGCCGACGTCCGCAAGGTCCTCGTCCAGATCATGCTCCTCGACATGGTGTTCTCGCTGGATTCGGTGATCACGGCGGTGGGGATGGCGAACCAGATCCCGATCATGATCGCCGCCGTGCTGATCTCGGTCGGCGTGATGATGGTGTTCGCGAAGCCGGTCGCGGACTTCGTCGAGACGCGTCCGACGCTCAAGATGCTGGCGCTTTCGTTCCTGCTGCTGATCGGATTCACGCTCGTATTGGAGGGCTTCCATCAGCATGTGTCGAAGGGGTATGTATATGCGGCGATGGGGTTCTCGCTGTTCGTCGAGTTCCTCAACTTGAGATTGCGCAAACGCGTCGTGCCGGTGCACCTGCGTAATGCGCACATGCCGGAGGTTGTGCAGGAGAAGGCGACACCGGGGCTGTCGGGCTGATGGAGGAGACTCTCGATTCGCCGGATACGCGCCGCCGGCCGAAGAACCAGTGAATGCGGGGCGGACCCGCGGGAACACCACCGGGCGGCGATCGCCGACATCGAGCAGGCGGCGAGGCTCGATCCCGCGGACGCGGGGAACTGGAGCCGTCAGCGAAGTGCAGCGGAGTCAGGACCGTCTGCGCGAGCGGGATGCCGTAGAGAAGCCCAGGGAGCCTCCGGCCGTCGCGCAGCCCCGTGGAGCCAAGTCGCATCATGCGGCCCTTCTACTGATGAACGGTTGGGCGGTCTGGCTCGTGCGCCTCGGCCCCCGCCTTCCGCCCGGGCAGCGCGATCCAGCGTCGGCAGGACTCCAGAGCCGATTCTGGACGCGGAACGAAAGAACGCTGCAGCGGTCCGCATCTGCGGGCACCGGCTGCCCCAGGTTGGGATCCGTCCGGTCCGAAAATGGCGCGAGCGCCCGCGTCTGCCCGACGCGTGCGCTCGGCCGTAGTGTACGTGTCTGGTGTTACGCGGCGTCCGCCGCGGTCGAAGGGCCCACGCCGCCCTCCGGGGTCTTGTTGGCCGCCTTCCGGCCACCCCCGCGCCGCGGCTTCCCGCCGAGGAGCACGATGGCGTCGGAGTTCGGCTGGTGGATCATCGCCGCGACCGCCAGGTTCGCGCGCACCATTTCGCGCGCGTCCCGCAGCAGGATCTGCAGCGACTTCGTCGCCCCGCGAAGGACCTTCTTGAGCTGTTCCTGCGTGGAGGCAGCCGCGAGGATCGCATCGAGAGACTTCTTGACCATCTCGAGAGGGGTGGGCAACCCCTTCCCGAGCTCCGGGTGGTCGGTGAGACCTTGGATAAGCGCGCGCACCCGCGCCAACACGCGCTCCTCCGAGAGATAGGACTGGCTCATGGCCGATCCTCCTACTCCGGCTTCCAGTGAACGGCGCGCGTGTCGAAGCCGTCGACACGCGCGCGCTCGAGGCCGCGCGCCGCCCGCAGCGGGCGATCGTTCGCGTCCTCACTCGATACATCGTTCGAGCGGTGAAAAACGGCCCCCCGAATTCCCAGATCCAGAAAACTCGTTTCGTTCCTGCACGCGCAGGTCCGCGGCCGCGCGGTCCGAAAACGGCGCGAGCGCCCGCGGGGGTCGCCCCCAACGCGTGCGCTCGCTTCGATCGCAGCCCGGTCGATCGCGCCGGCCGGTCGCGACCGCCCCATGCGGGCGGCTGCGTGACCCGCGCCCGTGCGTCAGGCAGCCGCGGCAAGCTCCTCGAACTCCGGCCCCAGGAGCGGTCGCAGCAACTCGCAGCCGCGCAGGATCCGCTTGCGGATTCGGCGGGTGGGAACATCCAAGGCGCGCGCCACATTCTCGACTTCCTGCCCTTCGAGGATGCGCAGGCGCATGGCTGCCTGAATCGGCGACGGCAATTGCCCCACCGCATCGAGCAGTCGCACATCGCGCTCCGCGCGGCGGACCTGCGTCTGCGGACCCGGGCCCGGCGCCGCCGGTCCGACCTCGGGCAGCGGATCCATCGCCCCACGCCGGCGCACGAAGTCGATCGCCACACACTTGGCGATCGTGAACAGCCATCGCCGGAAATGTTCGTCGCCGCCTGGCGCCCGACCGCGATGCTCCCACATGTCCATGAAGGCGCACTGCACGACGTCTTCGACGTCGGCCGCGCGCACGCCGACGACCCCGGACACCGTGTGCACCAAACGGGTGCGGAACCGGGCGTCCAGCGCGAACGCCGCATCCCGCGCCAGCGGACCGCCGCCGGCCTCGAGCGCGAACAGCATGGCATCCGACATCTCGGGTACCGAGTTCTGGGTGAAGTTCATGGTGGTCCCCCTTCAAGTCATCTTCCCTGGCAATCCCGCGCTCGCACGACGCCCTGCCGTGCACCAGGCGTTGTCCGGTGTTAAGCACGCTCTGTGCCGACGTGGAATGAGCGTGGCTTCGCCCAGAAGGACAGGAGAAACAACAGGTTGTGACGCTACGCCGAATCTCAGAGTGCGCCCGGGAGGCGTATCGAATCGTAACGAATTACGAATCGTAACATCCTCTGGCGGCGCGAGACCCGATGCGCGGGCAACCAACATAATGTATACGCAGCCGTGGGCGCCGGGGAGGGATGGGTGGGGTCTTGAAGGCATTGGGACCGCGCGCGGAGTTGGGCATGGTGCGCGGGCGGCGGGTTCGCGCGGCATCGGCGAACGGGCGCGGAGCGCGCCGCAACTACGAGTGGGAGCAGCCGATTGCTCTGCAAGCTCGGCTCTTCGTAGTTGAAAACGAACTCTACGACGAAGAGCCGAGCTTGCGGCGGTTTCGACGACTTTGAACAACGAAGAGCGGGGTGCAAACGTCCAGTGATGGGCGGCATTCCACGACAAGCTCGATCCCAATTGCGAACGGAGCACTCTCTACACCGGCAAGCACGTCTCGCACCGCGAAAAGCGCAGCTCTTCGTCGAGTGGCCGTGATACGTCAGGGTTTGGAGCACCCTCATCGTCGTTCCGGGTGGACCGAACGACGGTGAGTTGCTGCTACACGACGTCGAGAGCGACCTCTACCTCGAGGGGATCATGCTCAACCGGGACGAATGGCAGCGATTCGATGTTGAGCGTGCTCACTTCATGGATGGGCTCAGACGATCAGCTGTTCGGGGGCAATTGCAACTCCCGCAAGCACGGCTTTTCGTCGTTGAGTCCGAGTTTCACGATGAAGAGCACGGCTTGTCGGCGTTGCGGTGACGCGAGAGCCTGTTGAGCTCGAATTCGAGGTCGTGGAGCGTTCACTCGACGGAGTGCAGTACGGGTGCTTGCGGCGATGACTGGCTTTGCATCGAGAATGGCGAGAACTTGCGCGAGTAGAGCGGCGACTGAACCGGGCGAGCACCCGGCTCGTGACGGATTGGGCGAATGCACGCGACGTTGCTCGAATGAAGCGACACGATTCGATCTCGAAGGACAAGAAGCTCCGCTCCCTTGCTCGAGCGGCAAGCGGTCCCGCGCAAGAAAGGCCCGCTCCCACTCTTCGAGGCGCGGGTCGGTTGCTCGGGTCGCCGATCTCCGACTCGAGCTCTCCGGCTTGGGGGGATGAAGGCATGAGAAGTCTGATTCCATTCCCGTCGGTCGCACCGGTATACTCAGTCGTCGTCGGTCACCCGGCCCAAATGCCCAGGGACTCCCCGATGCGATCCTCCCCCGAATTCTCGCGCGCGCCGCAGGACCCGCTCGGACCCCTGGACTCGATCAGCGCCCTCATGCATCCACAACGCCCTGCCCCTGCAAACGGGGGTGCGCCGGCATGAATGTATTCGACCTTCGCTCGCGGCTCATCCGCGACTATCGCGAGTACATCCGCGGATTCATCGCCATCCGCGACGAGCGCATTCGTGCCGAGGTCGATCGCGGCCTGGAGGACGGGATGCTCTGGCCGGAGCCGCTCATCCAGCTCAATCCCTCGTTCGCCCGCGGCGAGGCAGTCGATCAACTCGTCGCCGACGGCGTTCTGCACTCCGAGTGCAAGCGCATTTTCCGGAAGGGCAAGGGGGAGGGGATCCCCGGCGACACCCTGCGGCTGCACCGCCACCAGGCAGAGGCGATCCGCACGGCCGCGACCGGCAGGCCCTACGTGCTCACCACGGGTACCGGCTCCGGGAAGAGTCTCGCCTACATCATTCCGATCGTCGATCACGTGCTCCGTCGTGGACCGGGGGGCGGCGTACAGGCGATCGTCGTCTACCCCATGAACGCCCTGGCGAACAGCCAAAAGCTCGAGCTCGAAAAGTTCCTCCAGCTCGGCTATCCGGACGGCAAGGGACCCGTGACCTTCCGCCGCTACACGGGGCAGGAAAAGGAAGAGGAGCGCAACGACATCCTCGCCCACCCGCCGGACATCATCCTCACCAACTACGTGATGCTCGAGCTGATCCTCACGCGGCCGATCGAGTCGCGCCTGGTCCAGGCCGCGCGCGGGCTGCGCTTCCTGGTCCTCGACGAATTGCACACGTATCGCGGCCGACAGGGCGCCGACGTCGCCATGCTGGTTCGACGCGCTCGCGACGCCTTCGGCGCCGATCATCTCCAATGCGTCGGCACCTCGGCCACTCTCGCCGGCAGCGGGACCTGGGACGAGCAGCGAGTGGAGGCGGCGCGCGTCGCCTCGGCGCTCTTCGGCGACACGGTCCTGCCGCAGGACGTGATCGGCGAGACCCTGGTGCGTGTGACACCGCCCGCCGACACCCGCGCTCCGGAGTTCCTGGCCGAGCTGCGAGCACGCCTCGCCGAGCCGCTCCCGGCGCCGCCGCGCGGCTTCCTGCCGTTTGCCAACGACCCGCTTTCGTCCTGGATCGAAAGCACCTTCGGTCTATTTGAAGAGCCCACGGGCCGGCTCGTCCGGACCCGACCGCGCAGCCTCACCGGCGACGAGGGCGCCGCGGCCGAGCTGTCCAAGCTGAGCGGGGCCCCCGCGGACCGCTGTCGGATCGCCATCGAGACGCAGTTGCTTGCCAGCTACGGCGACGCCAAGAACCCGGACACCGGCTTTCCCGTTTTCGCCTTCCGGCTGCACCAGTTCCTCAGCCGCGGCGATACGGTCTATGCGACGGTCGAGCCGGAGGCGTCCCGGTACGTGTCGCTCCAAGGCCAACAATTCGTTCCCGGCGACCGCGACCGCGTCCTGCTGCCGCTCGTGTTCTGCCGCGAGTGCGGTCAGGACTACTACTGCGTGCGCCAGGGACGCGACGCCGAGGGTACCCGCCGATTCCTGCCGCGCGAGCTCTCTGATCGCTCGGACGAGGTTGATGGCGAATCCCCTGGCTTCCTCTGTGTGAGCAGCCATGCGCCCTGGCCGGTCGATCCCGGCGAGGTAGCTCGCCGCATCCCCGACGACTGGATGGAGGAGCGGAACGGCGCGCTGCGTGTCCGCGCGGATCGCCGCGCGTTGCTCCCGAAGTCCGTGCGGCTCACCCCGGCTGCGCGCGAGGGGGATTCCGGCACGGAGGCGATGTGGCTGCCGGCGCCCTTCCGCTTCTGTTTGCGCTGCGGTGTCGCGTACGGGCACCGTCACACCTCCGACTTCGGCAAGCTGTCCTCTCTGGCGACCGAAGGCCGGAGCACGGCGACGACGATCCTCAGCCTGTCGATCGTGCGGGCCCTGCGCGCCGGACCGTTGCCGGCGAACGCCCGCAAGCTGCTCAGCTTCACCGACAATCGTCAGGACGCGTCGCTGCAGGCGGGCCACTTCAACGACTTCGTCGAGATCGGGCTGCTGCGCTCCGCGCTCTACCGGGCCGTCGAGCGCTCCGGGCCGGACGGCTTGACCCACGAGGGGTTGGTCCAGCGCGTGTTCGACGCCCTCGACCTGCCCTTGGCACGTTACGCGGCGGATCCGCTCGTGCGCTTCCAGGCGCTCGAGGAAACCAAGCGCGCGCTGCGCGCGGTTCTGCACTACCGGCTCTACCGCCCGGCGCTCCGTGCGGCCAACCGGTACTCCTGCCGTCTGGTACAATCGCCCGACATCATCCTTCTCGAGCGACGCAGCGTGCGCCGACCTGGACACGGATAGCCGCAACCCGTTCTGGCTCCTTACGATGTCCGGCGCGGACCGGCCGGCGGCGGGCGGGGCGGAGTTCGTGTTCTTCGCGCACTGGACGACCGACCTGCGCGAAGAGGAGCGCCGGTTCACGCTGACCGCGGAAGACTTGGCGCTCTTGAACCCGAACACGCGCACCTGCCCGGTGTTCCGCAGCAGGCGCGACGCAGAGATCACGAAGGCGATCTACCGCCGTGTGCCGGTGCTGATCCGCGAAGGTCCGCCGGAGGAGAACCCGTGGGGGATCTCGTTTCTGCGGATGTTCGACATGTCCGGCGACTCCGGGCTGTTCCGCACGGAGGAGCAGCTCGAAGCGGAGGGTTTCCGGCGCGAGGGCAATGGCAACGTGTTCGCCAAGGGCGAGGAGCGGTGGCTGCCGCTGTACGAGGCGAAGATGATCCACCACTTCGACCACCGCTACGGCGACTATGCGTACCAGCCGGAGGGGTCGGAGAACACATCGCTGCCCGACGTGCCGCGGGCGCGGCTTGAGGATCCGGCGTACGTGGTGCAGCCGCGCTAAGCCATATCGGGTGCCGGCGGCCGACCTGCTGCGCATGGCCGGCCGGCGCCCGAGGCTGGTGGCGTTGACCCACCCCCACGAAGATCACACCGGCGGTCTTGCTCAGATCATCGACATGGATGATCAGATCGGAGTGGGATGCTGCCCCGTCCATCTCGAGTCGCCTGCCGTGGACTCGGAGCATCCCGACGCGGAGATCCAGGCGCGCCGCGGACGGGTCGAACACACCTTGCGGGCGATCCAGACCCGCTGGGAGGCCGATCCGAGTGCCCGCTGGCGACTACAGGCGGGGCAGGATCGCAACCTCGGCGAGGCCAGGATCCGACCTCTCTACCCGGACTCAGCCGTCCTGCAGCGGGTTCATGAGTCAGGCGTGCCGACCGACCTGAATCGGCTGAGTTCGCGCCTCCTGGTTGAGTGGCACGGTTGCCGTGTTCTTCTCGGCGCGGATCTGCCCAAACGGGAGTGGGGACTCGTCGGGAGTCATTCCGGCGCATCCGTGCTCGGAGAGCATGCCTGCGCGAAGATCCCGCATCACGGCTCCGCGGGCGCGCGGCATGAGCTCTGGGCGCGCGGCCGGAAGGGCCGCGTTTGGATCGTCGCCCCATGGCGGAAGGGTTCCGGCCACCTGCCCGACTTTGCGCCCGGCGAGGGCATAGCCCACCTGTTGAAGCATGTCGATGAGGTGCACGCGACTTCCTTGGGCAGAAGGTGGGACACTCCATCCCAGGGACCGACGCGAGTTACCAGAAACTCGGTTCATTTGCGCCGGCTCACCGGCCTGCGCCGGGCAACGGCCAGTGTCGAATTCGACCCGACGCCACAGCAGGCGCGAGAGTCCTGGGTAGGCGCCGCATTCGACCGAGCGGGTACCTTGATGAAGACTTGGCATGGGTCATCGGCGCTGGTTGTGAGAAGCTGAACCATGGGAAAGGCCGGGCGCGTGCGATCCTGTAAACCCGTTCACGCGTCGGCGCCCTTGGCCTTCTCCCACGTGCGCCCCGCCGCGAGATCCTCCAGCAGGAATCGCGCGCCCTGGTTGTCGGGCGGATTGAGCGAAAGCTGGCGCCGGAAGCTCTCTGCCGCCTCGGCCGACCGTCCCAGCCGCCACAGGCACAGCCCAACCCCGTGCAGGCAGCGGAGGAAGGGCCGGTTGTCGATGTGCCCCCAGGGCAGCACGCCCTCGAAGCCCGCGGGCAGGCTCAGCTCGCCGATGCGCAGGCCGACCTGGTAATGCCGCAGGGCCTCGTCCGGTTCGAGGTCGAAGGCGAAGTTCCCGAGGTGGGCGTGTGCATCGAGGCAGCGAAGGTCGGCGGCCAGGAGATTCATGAGGATCTGGCGCGCGTCGCGGTCGCCCGCTTCATATGCCTCGACGGCCTCGAGGATCGGGTCCGAGTCGAAGTCCGAAGGATCGTCACTTGGTACGACCTGCTCCATCTGGAACGAGGGCCGCGGGCCGCGTTCGGCATGGGGCCGGGCCCATTCCTCGACGGGCTCGCCGGGTCCCCAGCCGTAGGCGGCCGGATCCCACGAGCCTTGCTCCTCGAGCCGGAGGGGAACGAGGCCGAGGGCGGGCGCATCCAGGCGGATTCGCTCCACGGCGCCGGAGACGTAGGGGTGGCCTGCGTGGGTCCAGCTCTTGCCGACGATCACGGCCGCGATCTCGCCGGGCACCACGCGCCAGTGGTCGGGGGATCGCAAGGTGAGTTCCTTGGCCGTGCCGAGCACGCGGCATCGCAGGGCGGTACCGCGATGGGCGAGCGCCACCAGGTTCAGTTGCTGCCCCGGCACGACGCCGGCGGATTCGGCCTTGGGCTTGCGAACCGGCGCAGGGGCCGTGCTCGCCGGGATGCCGATCCACTCCCGGTAGATGGAGACGCGCCGCTCCGCCTCGGAGCCCGCGGCGAATTGCACGTCGGCGAGCGACACGTCGTATGCAGCGTTCCGGGTGCGGCAGACCGCGGTCACCCGCCCCTGACGCTCGCCGTCGTACCGCACCGCGACGACCTCGACGGGCTCGCCGACGACGTTCCCATCGACCGGCAGCCGGACGTCGCGCGCGAAGTCGTGCGCGAACGCGCGCTGGAACGCCGGCCAGCTCTCCGGGTTCTCCGGCGCGGGATCGGGCAGGGCCTTGCGATGGCGGACCATGAGGGAAGACGATATCCGCCGGCCGCTTGCGACGCCAGGATCGTGCGACAATGCGCCGGCAAGACGAATCGGACTCGGTGAGGACTCAGAGAGCGTACGCACCGTCGAACATCTCGATCGCGCCCGCGGAGCTGGGATTGGGGGCCATGGACGCGCGGAAACGGACGTGGCCCGGCGTCCTCGGCATGGGCCGACGGGTTCGCATCGTTTGCCGGAGGACTCGCTCGACGGCGGCCGGCCTTCGAGGGTCCGGTCGCCCGGAAGATCGCACCGTGCAGCAAGCCTCTAAGGTCCGCCGTAGAATTCGCGCGACATCGTCTTCCGAAGGCCTCGGCCGCGCTCCCCGCAAATAGGGGGTGAGAAGCGCGTTCGGCCGGTCGACGAGCAAGTCGGTCCAGATGCCGTCGATGTCGGCGTCGTCGGACCCGTGGTGCGCAACCTTGTACGTGGTGCTGCGAAGCTGCGGACGCAGCGGGGACCAGAGGACGCCTTTCCAGCCGCGACGCTGATCGGCGCCTCGCTCGAGGTCACCGCCGAGGAGCAAATGGACACCCGCGGTCTGCACGAGAATCACCACCGACGTCTCATTCGGCTCGATCGACGGTATTCGTCGGGTCGGAACCCCGGACTTCGGCATCAACTTCGTCAGTTGCTGTTTCGCATCGGTCACGGTCTGCGAAGATGGGCTGAGCACGTGAACATCGACGGCTGGTGGAGAAGCGCGGGTGTAGAGTCGGGTGCCTTCCAGAGCCCAATGATCAGGACCGTTGGTTCGTCCACTGCCGTTGCGGTGTTCGAGGATGTCAAAGACTTCGGCCAACTCGGATGTTCCGGAGCTCTGTTCAATCAACATCGCATGACGAGCCGCGACGACAAGGGCCATGAATTCTTCGCAACGCAGCGCGGCCGAACAGGCAAAGCGCGCCGAGGATGCGGTACGCACCAAACGCGCGATGCCGCGGATGTGATCGTCATGCCAATGGGAAACGACGATCAACTCGACCTGGCTGGCGACGTCGACACCGAGGGCGTCGAGGTAGGCCAGGGCGACCGGCTGCGCCTGCTCGTCGAGGCAGGAGTCCACGACCATCCAGCGGCCGGCACCCAGATGCACGACAACGCACTCGCCGATGCCGGGCCCGAAGAGTGACAGCTCCAGCTCATCACTGCGTGGCGGATGGGTCTTCGACATTGCCCTGCATCCGGCGAAGTAGTTCTCTCGCGCGCGAGCGGACCGAGTCCAGCGTGCTGGCTGACCAAGCGGGCGTTCGGCGCATGCGGATCTCGGACACCAGTTGCACGGTCCCCCCCGGGCTCGTGTCGTATCCAATGGTCCAGTAGAAGACTCCACCTGGAACAAGCAACGGGTGATCCGCCTGTGGAACCTCGTCAGAGGAGAATTCAACGACCTCGGTGGGACGGGTCCGTTCGGTGAGATCGATGATGTCCGCCCAGACGCTCCCTGGTCCCACCTCGGTGACAACGCCTTCCCACGCCTGCAGCAGCTTGAATCGTCGCTCAGGCGATCGTCCGTTGGCCAGATTCACGAACCCGCGGACCAACACACCCGGCTCTTGCGATGGCTCGATTCGGTCACGTATCCGGTCGCTGCGGTTGTTTGCGAAGCCCAACGGACGTTCCTGGCCTCCTTCCAGCCCAGCTTCTGCAGTCTGAACCTGGGGAGGCCGGGCCACTGCGGGCAACAGGGCCTCCTGTGAATCCATCTGTGATGCGTCGATGGGTTCGTCCTTGAACCGGACGCATTCCGATGGGGCGAAGGGAAGAGGGTCGCAGGTCGCGTTCGGCATGCCTCTAGCCTCTCGAAGCCTGGAAGGCCGTGAATAGCTGCTTCGCAACCTCCGTTCGGTACGCAAGGAAGCCGTCCCAGGTTCCCTGCAGGCGCAGAATCATGGTTCGCAGAAGTTCGGACGGGGGTGTACCCGTCTCTGCAGTGAGATCATAGTGTTCATTGACGGCGATGAACACACCGGGTTTGATCTTCACCGACGGCTCCAATCGGACCTGAATCCGATCCGCGTCGCAGCCTTGCCGCTTGCCCTCCATGATGAGCGCGCGCATCCCCGGATTGGTCATGATGGGATGCCATGACGGCTTGGGAGCGAAGTGGTGCCCGAACGCGTGCCACTCGTCCTCCGAGGCCATGCGATAGTGCTGATTGCTGTTGTGCCGACCGCTCGCACCGGCGTGTGGCTGAGAATCGTGAAGGTGCCGATGACAAGATCGCGCATCGGGAGCCATTTGGAGGGGTCCCTCGTGTCGAGCGAAAATCGCTCGTGGGTCACCTGAATCGAGAACCACTCGGTCGAGAAGATGGCGACATCGCCCTGAATGATCTGGATATTGGCTTCCCGAGCTTCCTCCGCGCGGATCAGATTGTTGCTGGAAAACCACGCGGGCTGGAAGATCGCGGGATTGAAACTGCCCAGCGCGACGATGGAGACGCCCTGAAGTTCGATGTCGTGCGTCGCCGTGTCCATGCGGAGTGGTATCCGATCGCGTGCAGCTCAGCGGAGGGTCCGCAGCATCGGCGCGCATCATCATGTAGCGACCGGCACACGTCAACGGAAAGCCGATGGCGTTGATTGGCCAATTGCCGCACCCCGCTTGCGCGGCCGGGCTCCGTCCCACAGGTCGACCAGGCACTGCGGCGTCAGGGCCACGGTTTCCTCCGAAAACCGGGGAGCGGAACCCGCAGCGTTCCTGCCCGGGGGTGGCGGTGCCGATCGCCCGGGCGTTCTATCCAGGGCACGATTCGAGCTCCCCTTGGGGGGCGACCCATGAGCGTCGCAGACACCCAGTTTCCTTCCCGGAGTACCTCCATGCCCACCCCAAGAACCGAAGTCGCCCGCTTCCTCTCCACCGGCGACCACGACCCCGTCTTCTCCGCGTGGCCTGGGGACGTCGTGGAGCGTTGCCGACGCGGCACCGCGGCCCTCCGCGAGGCGTTGGTCGCAGAAGTCCGGCGTCGCACGCACAAGAAACGGCTTCCGGTCTGTACGTCGATCGCCGATCTGGTCGGCTTCACTGCCGGCGACTCGACGGCGCGAGTGGCTGCTGGAGATCGCCTACCGGAAGCGGGAGACCTTTGCCTACTCCTGCGAGGCGCTGAGTCGTCTGCTCGTGCTGGGCAAGAGCCGCGCCGATCGCGAACGCATCTTTGCCGACCACGGCGGGGGGCTTCCAGTCGGGGTGCGGGTCGATGCGGACGAGTACCGCGACGTCGTGCGCGAGGCAATCGCCGCCCGCAACGGCTGGAAGCGGATCCTTGCGCGCTGTGCGCCGCCGCTGGCGAGGATGTGAGCGCTCGTCGAGGGCCGCGTCCGCGCCGTGCCGCACGTGCGCGGACGGTGACTACGGTGAGCCTCGACGGTACGCATCCAGCCCTGTGAGATTCGCAAGTACTTGGAGAACTTGGGGTTCGTCAGGCCTGCGCGCTCGAGCGTCGCCGCCGCCTACGCCTCGGCGCGCGCTACCGCGCGCATGTACTCCGCGAACAGCGTGGCGTCGAGGTCCTGCATCGCTGCGCGCGCGTCCACGTCCGGCGGTTGCCCGGCGGGCAGGCTGCGGTCGACGTACGCGAGGACCCCGAACCGACGGTGCCGCTCCGCTTCCGGTGCATCCGCATCCGCTCCCTGCAAAGCGCCTTCGCGCAACGGCCCGCGCAGATGCGCCAGCGTATCGTCGCCTCGGGGAAAGTCGAGCACACCACATCGCCATGCCGACACCAGCAACCGCCCTCGCGCGGCGTCAGGACCCGTCCCGCGCAGGTCCTGCCAGGCATGCCGCAATCCACCGTGGCGCAGGCGACGCAGGTCGACAGCCTGCGGATCGACGACGAGCGCCCGCACGTACGCGGCCTGCGCCTCCCGCTCCCGCTCGACCAAGGTGCAAGCGTCACCGAGGTAACCCCACAGGTCCGCGCGAGCGCTGAATCCGCGCCCCTCCGCGAACAGGGTCGATCGCAGCCACTCGCGGGCTGCCTCGGCGCGGTCGAGGACGAGCAGGACAGAGCCAAAATGGAGTCGCTGCGCCGGGTCGATGAACGGGGCGCGGCCGTCATGGACTCGGACCGCACACCGCGCGACGGCAAGATCCACCAGTTCGGCAACCTCCGGCGCCATGGTTTCCGTGTCGCCCGCGCTCGCCAGGTCGCAGAACGCCGCCGCGATCGCTTCGGGGACGCCGCCCGCCTTCCGCTCGAGCCAGGCAATGGCCGCGTCGAGCAGTTCCATTCCAGGCAGGCCGGGGTCGCATCGTCGAACCGCATCGCACCGGGCGCGCGCGGCCGGCAGGTCGAAGCGCTCGAGAGAACGCATGACCTCCTCGCGAACCTCTTGCCCGTCCGGGAACAGCGTCAGTTGGGCCTGCATATCAGCACCGCAAGCGCATCACACGCCACCGCCCCAGCGCGTTCGCCCTTGTACCTGCACGAGGTGCACTTCATGAGGCCGGCGGCAGAGCCGCGACCTCGGGCGCTTCGGTGCAGTCCGGATGCACCGCCTGCGCGATCACTCGCTGCGTCACGTCCTCGAGATACCCTTGCAGCGTGCGGTTCAGCTCCTCGAAGGTCGGCCACAGGGTCTCGTCCACGAATCGCTTTGAGACGCGCGCCATGACCGTGGTGTGACGCTGGCCCGGATACCGAAAGGGGTTGATCCCATACCGCCGCAGCAACCCCAGGAACAGGGCGCGCGACCAACGGTCCGTCATCGAGAACCGGTACTCCACGGGCGGGTCCTGCTGCCGCAGCCGATCCAATCGGGCACGGATGCGTTCGCGCGCGTTCTCCGCCGCGGTCCGCTCCCCCTCCGTGGTCGCGCCGGCGAAGAGCGCCTCGACCCGCAGCATGCGCTCGACCAGCCGCGCCATGTCGATCATCGGATCCGCGCTATCCACGGCACGCTCTCCGCTCAACGTCCGCCCGGATCGACCTCCGCGTGGGCCGGGAGAAATCCGAGCGAGCGCCGAGGCAGTCGCCCGAGTCCACCTCGAGTCCCCCCGTCCAGGGGCGCGATCGAATCGGCGATCCCCGGCTCGATCCGCACGGCGAGGTCTACCGCCAGGCGGTACCCCGCTTCGTCCCCCTCGGCCCGGGCCACGGTCGCGCGAGCCAAGTGGAAGGTGGCCAGCGCGGACGGATGCACGCGCGCGGGCAGCATCACCGTCCCCAACAGCGCGCGCGCCTCGGCCACGCGCCCGTCCCGGCAAAGCAGTTGCGACAGCGTCGCCGGGGCGAAAAGGTAGGCGGGGTCGATCCGCATGGCTTGCCGAAGTTGCTCCTCGGCCTCGCGGTCCCGCCCTCGCCCCGCCAGCGCCACCGCCAGGTTGTGATAGGCGCGCGGGTCGCCGGGCACCGCGGCGATGATTTCGCGATTCAACATCTCGCCGGTCAACCAGTCGCCCCGGTGCAGCGCCGCCTGGGCCGCTTCCGCTCGGGGGTGCAGATCCTCGGGAAGCGGCCGCACTGCTGCCGTCGTGACCTCGGTTGCGAGCATGCGGACTTCCTGCCAGTCCCCGTTCAGGAACACGCGCGCCGGCTCCGATGCTTTGCGGTCGCCGATCTCGCACAGGCGTTGCAGCGCCACCATGCGCGCGCGATCGGTTCCCCACCGGCCGAAGGCGACCGCGCGCAGGACCTCCCGGGCATGCGGCGAATCCCCGAGGCCGAGCAGCCGCAGCGTGTCGAGGACCATGTCTTCGTCCTTCACGGGATCGTCCAATCCACGGAGGATCGCCGCGTGGAACTCGGAAAGCCCCGGCAAACGCAAATGGTCCCCGGTTTGTCTTTGTCGCGCCCTGTCGTCCAGCCAGCCTTGCAGCACGTCCTGCGGCAGCCAATCCTGCGGCAGGAAGTACGGCCACGTCCCGTCGAACGTGCCCGGCCCGACGCCGCGCCGACACCGGTCGATGCAGCGCGCCGTCCACGCGTCGCGCGGAGAGGCATGGGCCGCCCGCTTCAGCCAAGGCAGTGCCCCGGCACCGTCCCCGAGATTGAGTCGCGCGACCCCAGCGTACCAGTCGAGGGTTCGCCCACAAGAATGTGCGAGATCGCGATGGCCCTCGGCGGCATCGCGCACGGCAGCGTGCCGGCCGAGGCGCGCGAACGCTTCGGCCTGCTTGACCGCCGCCGTCTCCTCGATCGGCGAAAGCTCCGCGAGCTTGGAAGCGGCAAGCTCCACGGCGGCAGTGCGCCCGAGCAACATCCCGTAGTGCACGAGCGCACCCAGGGCATAGACGTTGTCCGGCTCGACTTCCCGGAGCACGAGGCTTTGAACCTCCCAGGCCTGCTCCAGGTCGCCGAGCAGGAAGTGCGCGCATGCCATGTTGTTGTAGGGCATCGCCACGAAGGGGGCTTCGGCGATGGCGCGATTCAGGAGGGGCAACGCCTTCTCGGGCTCGCCGGCCGTGACCAATGCGTGACCGAGCATCGCCAGTTCCTCCGCGACGCCGAGGTCGCCAACCAACATTGCACCGCGATCGGCGATGGGCAACGGACACGACGGCCCCGGGCGCGCCGTGCGGTCGTCCGCCCGGTGCCGCTGCGCGCAGCAGAACTTGTACTTCTTGCCGCTCCCGCACGGGCATGGGGTGTACGGGTCGTGGCGCAAGCGAGCCATGGCAACGACATCCTCCGGAATGCGCATGGGTTTTTTTCGCCTGTTGGAGATGGTAGCGCCGATCGCCGATGGGGTTCAAGAACTTCCATTGATCGCCGCTGCCGGCCCGGATTCTGAGCACATTGCCAGCGCGTTTCGAGTCGCGGGACGCCCACCGCCCGCGCCGCCCGCGCCGATTCCCGATGCGAACGAGGGCGAGGTGCGCCGTACGGGTCACGCCGCGCCCGACGCCCGCTCCTCGGCCCCCGCCTTCCGCCCCCGCAGCGCCACGTACAGCGTCGGCAGGACGAACAGCGTCAAGAACGTCGAGGAGATCAACCCGCCGATGACCACAGTGGCCAGCGGCCGCTGCACTTCCGCCCCCACGCCCGTGTTGAGGGCCATCGGCACGAAGCCGAGGCTCGCCACCAGGGCCGTCATCAGCACCGGGCGCAGCCGTCTTTCCGCCGCCTTGAGCACCGCGTCCCGCACCGGCGTGCCCTCGTCCAGCAACTGACGGATGGTCGAGACCATCACCATGTCGGCCAGCACCGAGACCCCCGCGAGCGCGATGAAGCCGACCGCCGCGGAGACGCTGAACGGCAGGCCGCGCAGGTGCAGCGCCATTACCCCGCCGACCATCGCGAATGGCACGCCGGTGAACACCCGCAGCGAATCCCGTATGTTGCCGTAGGTCGTGTAGACCAGCACGAGGATCAGCATCAGCGCCAGCGGAACCACCCAGGCGAGCGTCTCGGAGGCGCGAACGAGGTTCTCGTATTGCCCGCCGAAGTCGACGCTGCAGCCGGCGGCGCGGAGCTCGGGGCCGAGGTCGGCGTCGATCCGCCGCTTGGCTTCGGCGACGAATCCGCCCAGGTCGCGATCGACCACGTTGGTCGTGACGATCGCCCGCCGCCGGCCCCACTCCCGGTTCACCACGAGCGGCCCGCTGGTGCGCTGGACCTTGGCCAGGCGCGAGAGCGGAAGCCGCTGCCCGTCCGGAGTGGGGATCAACAGCGTCCCGAACAGCTCGGGGTTGTTCACCGCGCGATCGGGCAGGCGGACGACCAGGGGAAACCGCCGCTGCTGCACGCGCACTTCGCCCACCCGCAGGCCGCCCGCGGCTTCGACCAGGTCGAGCACGTCCTTCGGTCGCAGGCCGTGGCGCGAGAGCGCGTCCTGGTCGAGCTTCACCTCGAGAATCGGCTGTCCCACGAGCGGCTCCGCGGTCGGCTGCGCGGCTCCGGGTATCGTCCGCAGCAGGGCTTCGACCTTTCCGGCCAGGTCCTTGAGCGTCGCGAAGTCGTCGCCGAAGATCTTGACGCCGACGTCGGTGCGGATGCCCGCGATCATCTCGTTGAAGCGCATCTCGATCGGCTGGGTGAAGGCATAGCTCATCCCCGGCAGCGGCGCGAGCACGCGGTCCATCGCCTTCTTCAGCTCCTCCTGGGTCTGGGCCTTCTGCCAGCGCTCGCGCGGCGTGAGCATGACGAAGACGTCGCTCACCTCGATGCCCATCGGGTCGGTGGCGACTTCGGGCGTCCCGGTCCGCGTCCAGATCGACCGGATCTCGGCGGGAAACTCGGCCAGGAGGAGGCGCTCCACCTGGGTCGACAGCCGGGCCGATTCCTCGATCGACACGCCCGGCAGGCGGATCGTGTTGATCACGATCGACCCCTCGTCGAGCCGCGGGACGAACACGGAGCCCAGGCCCAGGGCGATGGGGATCGTGCCGAACACGGCGATGATGGCCGAGCCGAGCACCAGGACGCGGTGATCCACGGCCCAGGTCACCGCGGGGCAGTATCGCCGCTTGAGCACGGTCACGATCCAGGGCTCCTCCTCGCCGCGGCTGCTCCGGCGGAGGAAGTAGCTGGCCAGGACCGGCATCAGGGTCATGGACAGCACGAGCGAGCCGACGAGGGCGAAGACCACCGTCAGGGCCATCGGGCGAAAGAGCTTTCCTTCGACCCCTTCGAGCGCCAGGATCGGCAGGTAGACGATGATGATGATCAGCTCGCCGAACATGGTGGGCTTGCGGACTTCCTTTGCCGCCTCGGCGACGACCTCGATCACGGGGCGATCGGTGGTGTCCTCGTGCAGATGCCGGACGGTGTTCTCGACCATGATGACGGAGCTGTCGACGATCAGGCCGAAGTCGACCGCGCCGAGGCTCATCAGGGTCCCGGCGATGCCGGCGCGGACCATCAGGTCGAAGGCGAAGAGCATCGAGAGGGGGATGACCGCCGCGACGATGAGCGCGGCGCGGATGTGCCCGAGGAAGAGGAAGAGGATGGCCACGACCAGGAGCGCGCCTTCGAACAGGTTCTTGCGCACGGTCGCGATCACGAGATCGACGAGTTCGGTGCGGTCGTAGACGACGCGGACCTCGGTCCCCTCCGGGAGCGACTTGCGCTTCACGTCCTCCATCTTGGCCTTGAGCCGGGCGGCGACCACGTGGCTGTTCTGGCCCATCAGCATGAAGCCGAGGCCGAGGACGGCCTCGCCGCGCCCCTCGGCGGTGACCACGCCGCGGCGGATCTCCGTGCCCTCGACCACGTCGGCGACGTCGCGGATGCGGATCGGCCGGCCGTCCTGGGACGCGATGGTGATGCCGCCGATCTCCGCGGTGTCGGAGACGATGCCGACGCCGTGGATCAGGAGCACTTCGCCCGAACCGTGCGCCACACCGCCGCCGACGTTGGCGTTGGACCGCTCCAGGGTCTCGATCAGGTCGTCCAGCGAGAGGCCGTGCTTCACCAGGCGGATCGGATCGACGACGACGTGGAACTGCTTCTCGAACCCGCCCCAGGAATTCACTTCCGCGACGCCGGGGACGGAGAGCAGTTGGGGCTTGACCACCCAATCGTGCAGCGTCCGCGTCTCGGTGAGGTCGCCGCCCGGTGCGGTGATGATGTAGTGATAGATCTCGCCCAGCCCGGTGGCGACCGGTCCCATCTCCGGCCGCTCGAGTCCCTCCGGCAGCTCGACCGACTGCATCCGCTCGAGGATCTGGGCGCGGGCGAAGTAGAGGTCGGTGCCCTCCTCGAACACCAGGGTGACCTGGGAGAGCCCGAACTTCGACATCGAGCGGATCAGCTTGAGGTTCGGCAGTCCGCCCATCGACTGCTCGACCTTGGCGCTGATCTGCTGCTCGACTTCGAGGGGATTCAGCGCGGGGGCGACGGTGTTGACCTGCACCATCACGTCGGTGACGTCGGGGAACGCGTCGATGGAGAGCCGCCGGAGCGCGAACGCGCCGGCAACGATGAGCAGGCCGGAGAGCAGCAATACGAGCTTCCGGTTGCGCAGGGAAGCTTCGATGGTCCAGTTCAGCATGCGGCTTCCGGGCCAGGACCTGGCCTAGTACGACAACGCTGGATCGAGCCACAGAGGACACCGAGGAAAGTCGTCGGAAGTCCTTGAGATGTCAAATGTTGTATTGCCCGGTCGCCTAGTCGGGGCTCGCATCCTGCGATTCCTGTTCATTGCGACCCATCCCTGAAAGAGGCGCGCGTAACTCGTTGTCCCTCCTGTTCCTCTGTGGTCTCTGTGGC
>ORJL010928142.1_pt1 | contig 52914 bp, 67 predicted proteins | sample 1779941 | NCBI WGS metagenome assembly ORJL01 (sample SAMEA104232317, study PRJEB22302) | groundwater metagenome | biome: forest; feature: aquifer; material: groundwater | place: USA | collected 2011-08-07 | depth 5.8 m | reverse complement strand
TTTTTAGGATATTCAATAATTAATGAATAAATAGGCTCGGCTTTTTTTAGTGGCAGACAAAAAAAGCCGAGCACAATATTTCATCGCAAATCAAAGATTTGCAAATGTGATTGAAAATTCCTTTGGAATTTATCGACATGTGCGAATCACGGATTTAAAAATTTACTTCATAAAGCTGAATAACTACTAATTTTCTAAATCTTTAAATTCTCTTTCCGAAACATTAATATACATCAAAAACAATTCTTTTTTTATGAAAACAGGCTACAAAGTTCATGACTGCATGACAACCAAGCCCATTTATGTTTCTGCAGAAGCATCGCTCGAGGAGTGCGCAAAAGTCATGGTGAAAAATCACGTCGGCGCATTAGTCATTAATGATAATCACCAGTCAAAAGGGCTTATAACAGAGCAGGACATTGTAAGAAAAGTTATTGCAAAAGGAATAAACCCAATGCAAAAGAAAGTAAAAGACTTTATGGAGACAAAATTGCATACGATAAGCCCGAATGACGACATTTACGATGCATTGATAAAAATGCGCGATTCGAATATAAGGCACCTGCCTGTTGTGGACAACGGCAAGATGGTTGGCTTGCTGACCTTAAAAGATGTCTTGAAGATTGAGCCGCAATTGTTTGAGCTTCTTGTCGAGAAATTTGAGCTGAGGGAAGAAACAAGAAAGCCTATCAACAGAATCATCTCAAATGAGGCAATATGCCAGGGCTGCGGCGCTTATGTTGAGAATGTAACGAAAGTAAAAGGCTCCTTGCTTTGCGAGAGATGCGCTGCTGAGCAGGCATAAAGTATTAAGATTAGGCTAAGGTTTCTTCAATGTTTTTGGATGTAGTGAAAACCAACATTGGGGCTTTAGGATTAACAGCCATAATAACTTTTTCTAGTGAGTGTTTTTCATAATCTGAATGAACTTTCTCTAACTCGAAAAATTCATCAGATTTTTTGAATATAACATAGTTTCTGGAACTTTTATCTCCTGCAGATACAATTAAATAACCATTATCTTTTATTAAATCATTAATCTCTTTAAATATATCAGAAGCGCGTTCAGATTCTAAACTGCTCATTGCATAAAAAAGATTATTATTGCAAAAAACAACATCAAAAGATTGTTTTTTAAATCCTAATTTATACCCATTCATCATAAGGTATTCCGCCTTTCTTGAATTAGAATTCGTTTGTCGGCCTGTAGACAATGCAGAAGCATTTATGTCAATACCTATTACCTTTGTTTGTGGATACAAGTCAGCAAGTTCTTCTGTTGTTGAGCCATTCGAACATCCGATATCTAAAATTATGCCACCTGAAATTTGAGGCAATGCATCAGCAAAAATATCTCTAATCCTTCCATACCATGTGGTGGTTGCTGTATGGTACCTAACTTTTTCTGTGGGGTCTCTTACTATAATATTATATTCTGGCTTAATGTTGAAGGCATTTAGAAAATCCTGTGGAGAGAGCCCTTTATTAGTTATTCTAACCGAATCTTTTATCAAGTCAAAAGTAAGATCATAAACGCAATCACTCCTGTGCCTAACTAAACTATCAAGAGATTTGTACATTCTTTAAAAGTATAAGATATGTTTATTTAAATCTTTTCTTTAAATACTATCTATCAGTAGTTATTAACCTAAACAGCAACCCTTAAATATCAAATCCCATTCTTTTTCATCACCTATAGGGCACACTTTTTCTCAAAAACAGCGTTTCTGACCATTTTTGTATGTCGATAAATGCTTCGCATTTTCGAGCATGCTCGAAAACGGCTTCTTTATAAATAAAATATGCAAAAGTGCCGTTTTCGACATACTGAAATGATAAGTTTTATATACTATAAATTGTGCCTAAATATTTTGACATGGATTTCAAAGGCAAAGATATCATCTCAATCAACGATTTCTCAAAGGAAGAGCTTTTGCACATTCTTAAGGTTTCAAGGCAGATGGAGCAAAAGCCGAAAAGCAACTTATTGAAAGGCAGGATTCTTGCTGCTTTGTTCTTTGAGCCTTCAACAAGGACAAGGCTTAGCTTTACATCAGCCATGGAGCAGCTTTCAGGAACAGTTATAGGATTTTCAAACTCAAATGTAACCTCAATCCAAAAAGGCGAATCCCTTTGGGACACAATAAAAATGACAGAGCAATATGCCGATGTTATTGTCATAAGGCATCCGATTGAAGGCTCTGCAAGGCTTGCTGCGGAAGCAGCCTCTGTGCCCGTGATTAACGGCGGCGATGGCGCAAACCAGCATCCAACACAGACAATTCTGGACTTGTACACCATACAAAAAATAAAAGGCAGGCTGGATGGATTGCGCATCGGCTTTGTAGGCGACTTGAAATACGGCAGAACCGTGCACAGCCTTGTAGTTGCATTGTCGCACTTTAACTCTGTTTTCTATTTCATAGCGCCTGATGAGCTGCAGATTCCGGAAAGCTACCTTGACGAGCTGTTCCAGAAAAAGATAAAGTACTTCAAAACATCGGACTTGGCAAGGTTCAGCAAAGAGATTGACGTGCTTTATGTCACGAGAATACAGAAAGAAAGGTTTCCTGACCCGCTGGAATATGAGAAGTTCAAGGACATATACACAATTGACGCCCAATTTCTTCAAAATGTGAAAAAAGAGCTGAAAATAATGCACGCGCTGCCGAGAGTCAGCGAGATTGACAAAAGCGTTGATGCGACTCCGCATGCGGCCTATTTTGAGCAGGCTGCGAACGGAATTCCTACAAGAAAAGCTTTGCTTGCCTTGGTGCTCGGGAAGGTAAAATAATGGCTAGAAGAAAAAAGCAAAAGGCCGGAATAAGAAGGGCAAAAGAAAAAATAAAGGCAAAAAAAGCGGTTTTAGCTCCAAAAGAGGATGCAAAAAAAGAGCTGAAAATAAGCGCCATAGAAGACGGCACTGTCATAGACCATATTCCTACAGATGCAGCTTTCAAGGTTGTTGAGATACTTGACTTGGCAAACCACAAGGGCATTGTTTCAATAGCCACCAACCTTCAAAGCAAGAGAATAGGGAAAAAATGCATTGTCAAGGTCGCAGGAAAAAGCCTGACCCAGGAGGAGGTAAACAAAATAGCGATTGTCGCGCCTGATGCAACGGTAAATATCATTAAAAACTATGATGTAAAGGAGAAGATAAAAGTAAAAACGCCTGAAATTATTGACAATGTTGTAAAGTGTTCCAATCCCGTCTGCATAACCAACAACGAGCAGATTGCAACCAAGTTTTATGTTGTGAGGAAAGACCCTTTGAAAATCAAGTGCCACTATTGCGAAAGAAGCATGGGGAAGGAGGATATAGAGATAATTTGATTTTCTTTTGTTGTTTTCTTCAGTAGTAAAATTTTTTAATCACTACCAAAAAGTATTTATATAACTAGTTCAATTAAAAATCGCAAGATGAAAAAAAAGACAATGCAGGCTATTTTTGTTGTTCTCTTTGTTTTAGGCATTGTTGTTGGCTATCTTCTGCCAGGCGACATCAAGGCTTTGGCAAAAAAGCCTTTGAAAGCAAATGTTTTTGATGTGCCTAAACGGCTTGGGCAGCTTGACTTGGAGACTCCTTATTTCAGATACACTGTTCTTGCCGGAACAGAGACGGGAAGCATAGAGTTGATAAGGCTGGATGACAAAATACCAATGCATATGCATCCAAAGGAAAACCATTTTGTTTATGTGTATAAAGGAAGGGCAAGAGGTACTGTTGGAAGCGTGACTGCAGAGGTTGGTGCAGGCCAGCTTGTTACAATACCGGCAGGAGTGCCTCACAGCTTTGAGAGGATTGGCGACACTCCAGTTGAGATTATATTGTTTTCCACGCCGCCTTTCATGCCAGGCGACACGGTGTTTTTGGAGAACAAATAGGCTTGATTTCTTTTTTAATTGATAAAATTAATAAATACATTGCGTTATTTTAAAATTTGATGAAACAAACTTGGCTTAAGGAAACTGCAAGGGACTTGTTTGCATTCGGCAGCGTGCCTTTTTATTTTCTGGTTGTGGTAAGGGCTGTGATTGGAAAATACAATGTTTTTGTTTATCAAATGATTATAGCAGCGATTGTTATTCTCATACTTTATTTTATAATTAAAGATTCAAACCTGCACATTGCAAGGGCTTTTGCAATAATTGTTTTCACAAGCATATTCTATAAGGCGATGCTATACACATTCTTTGCTGTATTAGTTTGGATTTTATTGCTGGTTTCTGCTTATTACCTAAAAAAAAAGATTTGCTCAATTTTGAGGGGCATAATCATCGGCTTACTGGGCTCTGTAATTGGATATTATGGAACATTATACCTACTGTAAAACAAAAATTTAAATAAAAATAATACAAAACAAGTTCAATTTAAAATGGCTAACCGCTTAATCATGTTTTCAGGAACTGAATGCGTGCACTGCAAGGAAATGAATCCATTGGTTGAGCAGTTAGAAAAGGAAACAGGCTTAAAAGTTGAGCACATTGAAGTCTGGCACAATGCAGAGAATGCTGCTTTCCTTGAAAGCATTGACAGGAATCCAGACGGAAGCGTGTTCTGCGGCGGCATACCCTTGTTTTACAACGAGAAGACGGGCAAGAAGCTCTGTGGCAACCAAAAATATGAGAAATTAAGGGCGTGGGCTTTGGGAGAATTGAAATAAAAAGAGTTGGATTTAATTTAGTTATTCTTTTTATCAATAATCAATTATGGCAAGTCCTACTCTCTCTAAATCTTTGTCTTTTCTTTGATCAAGTACAATTAAGTTACTAGGTTTTTCATCCAATCTCAAGTAATCCACATCTTCTGTAAATTCTCTATTAACATCAATCATCTGTTCTAAAGTTATTTCAGTATTAGTTTGTCTTTTTAAAAATCCCCCACATCTTAATTCTGAATCTTTCTCTACGAATATCCTAATTTCTTTTACCTCTTCAGGGAACAACTCTCGGTGTAATTTCTTTGCTTTTTGCTCTATATTCTCTCGCCTAGTAAGATAAATTAGCAACTCGTGTAAACTTGGCTCCTCAAAATATTGTTGAATAATTCCAGTTTGTTCTCCAACTGCAATAAACTTTGGCTTTACAAGATAGTGGCTGTAAGGCTCATAACCCCGTTCTTTGAAGTAATTTACTAACTTATGGTAAATCCTGCCCGCTTCCTCGGCATGCCACACTTTTCCTTCCTTGAAAACTAAACCCATATGGCTCTCTATTCCAACTTTAAGTTCTCTAACATCATGTCCACTATCCCGACCTATTATTTTAAAGCCTTTTCCACTATTGATATCTCTTAAAAAATCTCTTGCTCTTTCTTCAAAGCCCTTGTCATTTGGCTCATTAAAATAAGTAGCGTCCATTAAACTCTTTTAGGCTAAAGAGCTATTTATAAATCTTTCTATTGTTACCACTATATAAAAATAACAAATTGTATTAGCCCTGTTAATAAAAACATTTATAAGAAATGAACTTAACAGAACATTAATGCAACAACTATCAAAGCCCCAATGGCTCAGGATAAAGCTTGAAGTAAACGATAGCTTCTCTAACATCAAGGGCACTTTAAAACACCATAATTTGCACACTGTCTGCGAGTCTGCACATTGCCCGAACATTTCAGAGTGCTGGAATGGCGGCACTGCGACTTTCATGCTCATGGGAGATGTCTGCACCCGCGGCTGCAAGTTCTGCGCTGTCAAGACAGGCAATCCAATAAAAAAGCTTGACAATGAAGAGCCAAAAAAATTAGCGAAAGCGCTTGCCGACATAAAATTGTTTGACTACGTTGTTTTAACATCTGTCAATCGCGATGACTTGGAAGACGGAGGTGCTTCCCATTTTGCAAATTGCATTAAGGAAATAAAAAAAGAATATCCTGAAATTATTGTCGAGGTTTTAATACCAGACTTTAAAGGTGATGTTGAGGCATTAAGAAAAATAGTTGATGCAAAGCCCGAAGTCATAGCCCACAACATAGAAACAATCGAAAGATTGCAAAAAAAAGTCCGCGATATTAGGGCTACTTACAAGCAATCTTTAAGTGTTTTGGAAAATGTCAAAGGATTAAACTCAAAGATATATACAAAATCATCCATGATGCTCGGCTTGGGAGAAACTGATGAGGATGTTGTGCAGGCAATGAAGGATTTAAGAAAAATTAAGGTTGATATTCTGACAATCGGGCAGTATTTAAGGCCTACAGAATGGCATCTGGCTGTCATGCAGTATGTTCCGCCAGAAAAATTTGAGTATTTCAGGCAAAAGGCTTTGGAATTGGGATTCTTGTTCTGCGCTTCTGGGCCTTTTGTGAGAAGTTCTTACAGGGCAGGAGAGCTGTTTATCAAAAATGTGCTAAAACAAGTGGTATAAATGTCTAGACAAATAACTGAATATAGAATATTATTGGCTTTACCATCTGACTTAACTGAGGAGTTAAAAGTAATTCCTGAATTGATTCATCAATGGAATGCAGCTAACCAGCAACTTGAAGTTAGATTAGAACCAGTCTTTTGGAAAACTCATGCAACACCACAAATGGGTGACAGACCTCAAGAAATTATAAATAAACAAATAGTTAGGGATTGTGATGTGTTAATTGGCGCTTTTTGGACCCGGCTAGGTACAGATACTGGAAAATATGTATCTGGTGCTGTAGAAGAAATTGAAGAATTTATGAATTCTGGCAAGAATGTTATGTTATATTTTTCTGAAATCCCAACAGATACTACAAAAATAGATGAGTGGCAATATGAAAAACTTAAAGAATTCAAAGAAAAATGTAAAGAATCCGGTTTTGTGGATAGTTATTCATCTATAGACGAGTTAAAACAAAAAATTAATAGGCATATCACTAGTACTGTTCATAGGATACACGATTCTACAACAAAAGCTCAATTATTAAAGAGGGGAATCGAAGATAGATACCTACCAGAATTTGATTCTAATTCTTTTAAATTAGAATTTCAATCATTTTTAAAGAGATTTGAAGCCGAATGGAACGCAGAAAGGGATAGCGACCCAATTAATATAAATGAAGGTAAGTACATACTTGAAATGGCTTACTCAGGGGTCCTAGATTTTCAATCCAAATTAGGTGAGGATTTTCCTAAAATTGAAAATTTCCTTAAAGAAGCAGGAAAAAGACTTAAAAAGATAAGAAATCATGAACTATATTTAGATGGTGGGGCTTCCTTCAGGGAATTTTGGGAAGAAGGGGGCAGGATTATAGAAATTCTTAAAAAAATTCCTCAAGAGATAACATTTCTCGCACATTAAGGTAGTGATATACCCTATTCTTGCATGGGTGGATATCTTTGGTTGTTAAAGCTCATATTAAACAGATAAATTTAAATATAACTAAATATAACTAAGTTATATCATGGTGGAAATACAAGCTAAAACAAGGAAATGGGGCTCTTCAATAGGAGTGGTTATACCTAAAGAAGTTGTGGAAGAAGCGGGTATAAGGCCGAATGAAAAGATAGTCATAGAAATAAAGAAGAGAGTCAAAGTTAAGGATGTTTTTGGAATGTTTCCAGAGTGGAAAAGAAGCACACAAGAAATAAAAGATGAGATACGCGCTGGATGGGAAAGTGCTTCTGATATTTTGGCTGAGGAAAAGTCCAAAAAATGAAATATTTTTTCGATACTTATGCTTTAGTTGAGATAGTAAAAAGAAATCCTGATTATATTAAATACTTTGAGGAAGTTATAACCACAAGCAAATTTAATTTAGCAGAACTATATTATAGCTTGCTAAGGGATATGGGTGAAGAAAAGGCAATGGCAGGCTACTTTCAATTTAGGGACTCTGCTATTGAAATCAGCGACGATGTTATTTTTGATGCTATGAAATTAAAACTAAAAAACAAAAAACTTTCTTATGTAGACTGCATAGGGTACACTTTGGCTTTAAAAAATGATTTGAGATTCTTAACGGGTGACAGAGAGTTCAAAGAAATGGATAATGTGGAATTTGTCCAGTAAATCTATATTATCCTACATATACAATCCTTAAAATCCTATCAAAAAACTTTATAAATACCATAAAAACCGAGTTTTAAGAGGGTGTTATGGTAAAAAAGGTGTTGAAAGAGTTTAAGGTAGAGTATTTGCAGATACTAGATGAGAACGGCAATTGCGATATAGCCTTAATGCCAAAGCTTTCTAATGATGAAATTAAAAAGCTTTACGAAATGCTTGTTCTTGTAAAAATCTTTGATCAAAAAGCCTTCAACATGCAAAGGCAGGGGAGGCTGGGCACTTACATCCAGTTTAAAGGTCAGGAAGCATGCCAGATTGGAAGCGCTATGGCTTTGCAGGACAATGACTTCATTTTTCCGATGTACAGGAACAGCGCGTTGTTGATAGCAAGAAAACAGCCTATCGTTCAGGTTCTGCAATACTGGTCAGGAGACGAGAGAGGCTCGATAAGCCCAAATAATGTCAACAATTTTCCAATTGCAATTCCAGTCGGCACCCAACTGCCACATGCAGTTGGTGCTGCATTTGCAGCAAAGCTAAGAGGCACAAAGCAAGTTGCTGTTGTTTATTTTGGTGATGGAGCAACATCAAAAGGCGATTTTCATGAAGCGATGAATTTTGCTGGAGTATTTCAAGCGCCAGTTATTTTTATTTGCGAAAACAACCAGTTTGCAATTTCTGTTCCAAGAGCAAAGCAAACTCATTCTGAAACAATTGCACAGAAAGCAATTGCATACGGCATAGACGGCATTCAAGTTGATGGAATGGATGTTTTTGCAGTATACAAGGCTGTAAAAGACGCAGTTGACAATGCACGAGCTGGAAAAGGACCAACTTTGATGGAGTGCTTCACTTACAGGATGGCAGACCACTCAACAAGCGATGATGCCTCAAGATACAGGACGAAAGAAGAGATTGAGCAATGGGCGAAAAAAGAACCCATTGAAAGGCTTGAAAAATATATGCGAAAAAAAAGCTTGCTGGATGATTCTTACAAGGAAAATGTGCTAAATAAATCAAAAGATATAATTGAAGAAGCAGTTGCAGAGTTTGAAAAATTGCTAGCTCCAGATCCAAAAGACATTTTCAAATATGTTTTTGCAGAAATGACTCAACAACAAATTGAGGAGATGAAGGAAATATTTGGAAATTAGAATAAATCAATAAATTACAAAATACAATAAAAATAAACAACATTAAAAACAACTTAATAATAAAAAATCCAACATCCTAAAAAAGCGAAGCTTTTTGGGAATGTCAAAAATGTAAAACATTTTTGATCACTCGCAATTCCTACAGAATTGCTTTGCTTAAAAATTAAAATTTTTAAGTAAAACGAGAGCGTCTTTTGTACGTAAATGTGATGAAGGAAACCCGCTTGTGATTGTTTTTTACAATAAATAGGCGCCCAATGCGAGGGTGCCAAGATTTTGTCGCCAAAGGCGACAGATTGAAAAATTAATATAATAAACATAATATTCCAAATAAAATGGTTGTAGCAAATATTGTCCAGGCAGTAACAATGGGTTTAAGGCAAGAGCTGGCTAGAGACAAGAATGTTGTCGTGCTTGGCGAAGATGTTGGAATTAATGGAGGAGTTTTTAGAGCAACTGAGGGGCTGCAGAAAGAATTTGGAGCTGACAGAGTAATTGATACTCCTCTTGCAGAGCTGGGCATTGTCGGCATCTCAATTGGAATGGCGGTTAATGGATTAAAACCAGTTGCTGAAATACAATTTAGCGGCTTTGTGTATGCTGCATTTGACCAGCTGCTGAGCCATGCAGGAAGGATAAGAATGAGGAGCAGGGGAAGGTACACTTGTCCTCTTGTTTTGAGAGCGCCTTACGGAGGCGGAATAAGAGCTTTGGAGCTTCATTGCGAATCAGGAGAATCAATTTTTGCGCATACTGCTGGGCTTAAAATGGTTATTCCCTCCAATCCATATGACACAAAGGGATTGCTTGCAGCTGCCATCAGAGACCCTGATCCTGTTATTTTTTATGAGCCGATGAGAATTTACCGAGCAATAAAGCAAGACATTCCAGAAAATGATTACATTGTGCCATTAGGCAAAGCAAATGTTGTGCAGGAAGGAGATGATTTGACATTAATAGCATGGGGCTCGATGGTTAAGACATGCCAGGATGCTCTTGAAAAGCTCAACAATAAGTACAGCGTTGAGCTTATTGATTTAAGAACAATAAATCCTTATGATTCAGAAGCAATTATTTCATCAGTCAAAAAAACAGGCAGATGCGTAATTGTGCATGAAGCAATAAGAACAAGCGGATTTGCAGCAGAGCTTATCGCATCGATAAATGAGAAAGCATTATTAAGCCTTGAAGCGCCTGTTGTAAGAGTAACATCGCCAGACGTCCCATTTCCATTAGCTAAATTGGAAAATTATTATTTGCCTGATGTCAATAGGATTTTAAAGGCGATTGAAAAGGTAATGAGTTTTTGAAAAAGTTAAATTTTAAATAATAAGATTAAAAATCAGCCTTCGGCAAATGTTACAACTCGGCGCACTATTTGGGTAAAAATTTAAAAATTAACATCAATCTGTCACTTCGTGACATACGATACACTCGGCAAAAATTTTATTTTCAAGAAATTTTTGCCTCGAATTAATCCAATTAGAAATAAAAAATGAATGAATAGGTGAGGTCGAGCGATATGGCAACAAAGCGAGACCAAGCACAAATTATTATTGCATAGCGATAGATTTAATGCAAATTTTTGTATTATGAAGGTGTGAAAAATGTATTCAGAATTGGTAAAAGCTGTTAATAAAATGTTTTCTCCCAGTGAAAATCCCGTAGCATATATTATGGCCAGTATTCCAATGCTAGCCTATCTTGGAAATCAAGGATATGGGTATATGATCACTTTAAGAGTTAGAAGGGCCATTAGGAATAAAGTACACCCATTCGAAGATGGTCAATTGGCTTTAGACCTTTTGGGAGATAGAAAATTTAATAGGGAATATGCACTTTATTTAAGAGATTATGCAAAACAAGTCTAAAAAATAACAATAAAATGCCTTACGAATTCAAGTTTCCAGATGTTGGAGAAGGAATCCATGAAGGAGAAATAGTTAAATGGTTTGTCAAGGAAGGAGATAAAGTAAAAGCCGACCAGCCTCTTGGAGAGATTGAGACTGACAAAGCCGTTGTTGAAATGCCGTCGCCAAAGTCAGGCAAAATACTCAAGCTTCATGTTCCTGCAGGCGGCATAATCCATGTGGGTGAAACAATGGTTACAATTCTTGAAGAGCATGAAACAGATGAAGATGCAAAAAAGCACATGGAAATAAAGGCGCAGGAAAAGCATGAGCCAAAAAAAGAAGCAAAAAGCGATGTTCCTTACACGGGCTCTGTTGTTGGTTTCTTGGAAGAAGCAAAAGAGGTAAAGCCAATCCCAACAGCAAAGCAAGAGGTAAAATCAGCAATGCAAACTGGTGTTCTTGCGACTCCTGCTGTTAGGAATTTAGCAAAACAGCTTAATGTTGATTTATCAATGATCAAAGGAACTGGTCCAGAAGGAAGAATTACAATTGAGGATGTGCAGAAAGCTGCTGGCGCAACAAAAAAAGAAGAGCAGTGGCATGCGAGTGAGCGAGTTCGTGATGAGCTCACTCGCTCACAAGTCACTGGAATTAAAGTTACCAGAAAATATGATTTCTTCGGCTACATTGAAAAAGTCCCATTGCATGGAGTGAAAAAAATTGTTGCGCAAAAAATGACAGACTCAATTTTCACAGCAGCGCAGCTTACAAACATGCATGAAGCTGATGTAACAGAACTGGCTGCATTAAGGGAAAAAGAAAAATCTGCTTATGAAAAAGAAAGCGTCAAGCTTACTTTTGTGCCTTATATTGTGAAAGCAATCGCTTCGTGCCTGAAAGGGCATCCTTACCTTAATGCCTCTCTTGAAGGAGATGAAATTGTACTGAAGAAATATTACAATATCGGTATTGCAGTTGACACTGAAGAAGGCTTGATTGTTCCTGTTGTAAAAGGCGCTGATGCAAAAGACATAAAAACAATTGCAAAAGATATCGATAAGCTTGCTAATGATGCAAGAAACAAGAAGATTAATCTGATGGATCTAAGAGGGGGCACATTTAGTGTCAGCAATCTCGGCTCTGTTGGGGTTGGGTTCTTCACGCCAATAATTAACTATCCTGAAAGCGCAATTCTTGGAGTTGGAAGAATAATGGAAAAGCCTGTTGTTAGAAGTGGCAAAATAGAGATAAGAAAGATGCTGCCTTTGTCCTTAACCTACGACCACAGGATTGTTGATGGGGCGCAAGCAGCGAGGTTCATGAATGATTTGATTGAAAGGTTGAGATTGTGCGAGTTTTGATTACCCCCTCTCCACATAACAAGCCCCTTTGTTCTTAACTAAAGTCCCTGCAGGAAGTATTATTGAATTGTACCTGGTCTTTGCCAAGTCTCCTGCTCGCATCAGCTCAAACTTTGAAAGCTCTTCTGTTCCGAATTCTTTATTTTCTGTAAAACTCTTCTTTAATGTTTCATAAACTTCATTTTGACTAATTTTTTTATGTTGTAAAACTGATGTTATCTTTTCTTTAGCTAAATCTTCAGGGATATCCAAAATCTCTGGCATTATTTCAAAATCAATGCCATAAATCAAAGTGCCATGCTGTAGGTAAACTCCTTTGTCCATTAGCTTTGCCGCATTTCCGGAAATCTTTTTGCCATTAACAATTAAATCATTTTTATTTTCCAAAGATGCATTTATTCCTAATTTACTTAGTGCATTAATCAGCCAAGAGCAAATCTCTTTGTAAGCATTGTCTATTCTATAGCCAAAAACTCTGATAGGAGCAATCACGCTGTATGTGAAATCCAATTTGTCATGGAAAACAGCTCTTCCGCCTGTCATTCTTCTTACAACCTCAATTTTATGCTTTTTGCAAGCATCTAAATTGATTTCCTTTGGATTTTGGTATGCGCCAATAGAAACAGAATTATTGTTCCACTTGTAAAACCTTATTGTCGGAAACTCTCTTCCATTTGCAACACTTTCATAAATAGCATGCTCAATAGCCATGTTAATGGGTGCAGAATAAGCTTGTTGCTCGATTAGGCGCCAGTCCATAATATTCGTAATTAATGTTTTTTATTTAAAGTTTATTGTTTAATTTTTGAGCTGTTAAGTCTGCTGGATATAGGAGTAGCACTGGACACAAACCCTAAAAGTTTAAATACTCATTTATAAAGTGCCTATTGTATGACATTTATTACGAAGTGTCCTCAAATATCAAAAAAGGAAGCAGAAGCTCTATTAACCAATTTTAAATATGAATCGTTAGATTCTGAAAGGTTTAAGCAAGTAAAGGTTGGTGGAAAACCACTTATTTCTGAAAAAAGAAATTTTATAGCAGGTACAATATTTGTTAAAAATAGGTATATGGACTGGAATTATGAGATTGAAGAAAATTATATGCCTATCTTAAAAGAACATCCAATATTTTTAAAAGATGAATTAGGTTGTGTTATATTTCCCGATTTAAATATTATAGCATTTGAATCAAAAGATAAGGCAAAACTTTATGGTATTGATATTCTAAATAAAATTTTGTTTAATAGTGGTGGAAAAATAAGACCTATCCATTTTAAACCACAATCAGTTTTGGAAGCAAAGAATAAAGGAGAATTTGATAATGTCTGGTTTAATGGTGTTAGGGAAGACGGAAATATAAAATATCAAGCACAATATGGAGAAGAAATAGATGAAGATTTAGAATTTTTGGGAGATACTTCCAATAGGGAAGGAATAGGGGTTGAAGTTTTTTCAAAAACAGGAAAAAGAATTAAAGTTCAAATATTTAAATCAGGCACTTTGTTAAAGCACATAAAACTAAAAAATTCAGACGAGGAAATATTCTTATTGAAGGAGCTTATTGATATTTTCTTACCTCATTCTAATTATGGAGCAAGAACTGAAATACAAACCCAATTACCAGATGAAATTGTTGAACTTGAAGATTTCTTTGTTTAATAACAATCAATAAGCCATTTCGTTAATATAAAAAGTATAATTTGGTCAAATTCTCTTCCATAAGTGTTATCAATTTGAATTTTATTTCCAGAAAAATTTATTTTGCAATCTTTATAGTCAAAATCTGATTTAATTATTTTTTTTGACTTTTTTCTTGGCTCTATTTGGACTTCAAGCATAATGGTTTCATTCTGATTTCCAATAGTAATCCCTGTTTTTCTTACAATTTCACATAACTTATAGAAATCTGTTTTAATCTCATTAACACTTGCGAGTTCTCTAAAAGGAAAAACATTATGGAATATTGTGCTAATCTTTAAATGATGAATATTTTCTTTTAATGGAAAAGCACGTATTTGATAGCCTAAACGTGTATCTTTAAACTCAAAAATCAAACGATTTTCTTGTTCAATCATTCCATCGCTAAATTGAGAATTTCCAGATTGAAGAGATGCTTTTATTTTTGATAGACTATGGTGATAATCTCCAGATACTTCTAACATTCTTGAATATTTCATTTTGACTTTAGGATTATAAAAAAACCATATTATAAATTTAAAATAGTATTGTCCAGTTTTGTAAATTCTTATAAATAAATTAGTGTTATCAAAATAATTCCAAATTACACCTAAAATTTTTATTAATTCAAGCATTTTTTTCCAACTCTTTTCTTAAATTCTCAAAAATAATGTTATAACAATAAGTAGCTGGTTTTGTGCCTAATCTTTTGGCTCTTTCTTCAATCAATCCATTAAGTTTTTCGGATACTGTGATTTTGATTTGTTTTTGCATTTTGTCCTTAATTAAGGACTAATTAAGGACTTATCTATATATAATTTTCGGTTTTGGGCGGTAGAATAAGTATTTTTCCTTTAAATATTTTGGGCAACCATGTCCAGTGGTCTTACCTTTGAGAAGCCAGTTTTATTAGTCCGAGCCACCTATTAACCCCCTACCTCAAATTTAAGTCCTGCTAAATCGGCTGGTATCTTTCCAGTTGTTGTGTGGGCTTCTATGAAATTATGCTGTAAAATAATGCCTTGTAACAATATCGGAGCCGACCACGTTGCCTTTAAACCCCTAAAGTCGTCTACCCTGTCTTTTACTTTTGAAAAGACTGTTTCAATTCTAACGTTATGTTTTCCTGTTTCGTGAACATTATTTATATAATGCTTAACTTTGTTTCTAAAAATATCATTAAAAGACTTTTCATAAAAATTTGCTGAATCTGTTTGTATAAATTTTGGTAAATTCTTTTTCTTTACTTTACTCAAAAATTCCTTGCAGTTTCTTATATCACTAAATAAGCTATAATGTGTATTTGGTATAAACCTCGTATCCCAATCAACAGCAACCCATAAAAAGTCATTTCTTCCAGAGCAATCTATTTCAGTTTCATCCATATAATACTTGCCTGAAAGTTGAGGTTGTAATGTATCCACATATTTAGTTACTTTCAAAACATATTTTCTACACCAATCCAAAACAGTAACATGAGAAGCATTATTAGTTTTATGCCTTCTAAAGTGGTTTCTTACTTTTCTACTGCTTAAATTTGAGAAATAAAGGTCTATGGCTTCTGTTATCTTGTTCTCGCTGTTCTTCATCTTGTAAAAACCATTATCCACTATAAATGTATTTTTACAATCCTTGCATAAGTACCTCTGCTGTTTTCCCCTGTTCTGCGTTGGGCTTAATCCTCTTTTTACGCAGTTGGTTCCTTTACATTTCGGACATTTTACTTGTTTTTCCATATACATTAGGAACCTAAACAAGTATATAAATATTTAGGAACCTAATTATATAGTAGAGGATATATATTTTTAGGAACCGAAATGCTTATATATAAGTAGGAACCTAAAAATTACTCTATGAGGCTAATAAAACAGCATGGCAGAAAGTATAACGAAACCGATTACTATAAGTATATCGTTGTCATTCCTAACAAGCTGATTGAGAAGTTGTGCTGGAAAGGTGGCGAGGATTTAGAGGCAGAGGTCAAAGGGAATAAGTTAATTATTGAAAGGGATGATTAAATGAACATAGATATTAAAAGTGGAGATAAAAAAATAGTTGCTTCTGGGGTTTTTGTTACTGATAGTGAAACTAACGATATATCATTTAAAATTAAAGATGGGGAGTTTAATTGTAAATTAATTTTCAAAGAGGAAAAAGATATACAGGGAGAAAAAATTAAATGGTATCCTAAGGAAGACAAAACAGGTTTGGTTATTGAATTTCTTAATTTTGATGGAATTTTAAGTTCTGTATCCGAAAAGCCCCACTTATTAGCTTCTATCGAAGGAGATGATTTGTATTTTATAGGACATATCAACGCTTTTCAAAAAAATATCAAAGTTGTTACATTTACTTTTTATTTAAAAGAACAAAATGGCAAGTAAGATAGAGTATAAACAATCAGAGTATAACTTAGAAAAAACTAAGATTGAGATAGGTCTATTAGGAAAATTTTTTGGTGATAGTAGTAAATCGGCAAAAAATATTGTTGGGTTAATTGCTTTGATACTTCTTATACCTATTATTTTTGCATTATTGACTGGTAGAGATACAAATACTGTAACTGCTTTAACATCCGTCTTTGCACTATGTATTGGGTATTTGGCTGGGGCAAGAAGTTCATAATTTTTTTATCATTCTATATCCAAAAGACTTTACAGCCCAGATTCTTTAGAATCCACATACCAAAATATTCTGGGTTTAAATAATTTACTAAATTTAGGATTTGATTAAAATAAAGAAATGTTTATATAAAATACTGATTGAGCTAATTTAATGGTTAAAAGGCAATCAAAAAAATTCAATATTTTGATTATTGCTGTATTAATTGCAGCTATATCTCTAATCTTCATTCCATTAATTAAAAATAACTATAAAAAACAAGCTCCTATATTAAAAAACATTAATCTTCCTGATAATTTTCATATAGATATTTTTGCAGGTGACTTGGGGAAAGGATTGAATCTTCCAGGCCCAAATCCAGGTCCAAGATTTATAGAATTTTACAAAGATATTTTGTTTGTCAGCATTCCAAGCGCTGGCAGCATAGTTGCTTTGCCTGACAAAAATAAAGACGGAAAAGTAGATGAAATAATCAAAGTTATTGACGGCTTAAGCAGGCCGCATGGAATCGCATTTAAGGATAACTATATGTATATTGCAAATGAAGACAGCATAATAAAAGTAAAACTTAATGACAATTTAAGAGCAGATGTATCAACAAAAGAATACTTTACGGATTTGCCAACCGGCGGGCATTGGACAAGGACAATAAGGATAAAAGATAATAATCTGTATGTTAGTATCGGCTCAAGCTGCAATGTCTGCATTGAAAAAGATGAAAAAAGAGCAGCTATTCTGAAGTGCAATCTGGACTTTGGCAGTTGCAAAGTATTTGCAAGAGGCATAAGAAATGCAGTTGGATTTACTTTTCATCCTGAAACTGGGGAAATGTACGCTACAGAAAACTCAAGAGATTTTCTTGGAGATGATCTGCCTCCAGATGAAATCAATATTGTAAAAGAAGGAAAGAACTATGGATGGCCAATTTGCTATGGAAAAAACATCCATGACGATGATTTTGATAAGAATGTTTACATAAGGAATCCCTGCATGGAGCCATTTGAGGAACCAAGCTTTATAGCTATTCCAGCTCATTCTGCTCCTCTTGGACTTGCTTTTAACTTTGGCGATAATTTTCCTGAAGAATATAAAGGCAATTTATTTGTTGCATACCACGGCTCATGGAACAGGAAAGTTCCGACAGGATACAAAGTTGTAAGGATTGACATCAAAACAAAGCAGATCCATGACTTTGCAACAGGCTGGCTAACAGAAAACAATAAGGTTCTCGGCAGACCAGTTGACATTATTTTTGACAAAGAAGGAACAATGTACGTTAGTGACGATAATGCTGGAGTGATTTATAGGGTGTGGTATGGGGGATAATGTTGGGCAAAGTTTAAAATTTTCCTAGTTTCTCAAATCCAAATCCTTAATGTTATCAAAAGCAGCTTTTATAAACCTTTTTTGAGGAGCAGAAGACTCTTCTAGTACATTCTCTAATCTTGCACGATTTAAATAATAGTGTCGTTTGGTAGCTTCAAAATACTCTCGGCTTACTTTAAATTCCCCAGATAGTATTCTTTTTAATCCATGATAGTTCGCATCAAGTTCTGCAATTTCATAGACGACTCTTTTTTCTATTAACCCATTGGCTACACCATCAATAAGTAAATTTTTGTCAATGTATCCCAATCCCTTAGCATGTTGAATTGTATGTCGACCTTCATGAGCTACAATCATATGTTTAATTTCTTCATCAGTTAAATGGACAAAATCCTCAAATATTCTCCTTCCAAGAAATATTTTTGAATTTCGATTCATCCCGCTTAATTCTAAAATTTCCGGCATTTTAGCATCATAATACCCGCCTTTAAATTGTTGCTCATGTAGTCTCATTATACCTTCTGATTCTTTCTTAGGGGTGCTATAAGACACCATTTCCGCTCTTATATAATCCAATATTTTAGAACCGTCATGGTCGTAAACGACTTCAGAACAATGTGGGATGGTTATTCCCATCAAAAGATTGTCAAGATAAGCTTGTCTTTTTGTAAAGTCTTTTCTTGCGGAATTTAATTGACTTTCTACAGCCATTTCTAAAGTTGGGGCTTCTTTTGATTCTTTTACTGGAACATTTTTGCCAGCCAAGTAATCATTTGCTAGATATACACCAAAACCTAAGCCAATTACAGAAAATGCTCCTATGGCTATATACTTTTTATAAGAGGTTTTCTTTTGTGGTGTACTAACCCTATGACTTCTTCGTTCTGCTTTAAGCCTTCTCTGCCTTCCCATGAGAATTTGAATAGTTTTTGAGTATTTAAACTTTTCTTCTGTAACCACTACTAAGTAATATAAGAAATATATTAAAATTAAAAAAAACAAAAATCAAATCCAAGAAAATCCTAAACTAAAGATTATGAAATCTTAGTACCTTCTCTTCTTGCTGTAGCAGTCCCTGCAATATACAGGTCTGCCTTCTTTCGGCTCGAAAGGCACTTCTGCATCTGCCCCACACTCAGAGCACTTTATCTTATGCATTGTTCTTTCAAAACTTCCATAACGCATTCTCAACCATCTCCTTCTTGTTAGTTACCCGAAATTTACTAGAAATAGCAATTCCGATGTACCAGTCCATAGAACGCAGAGGTTATATATAAAGGTATTGGTTTTGTCAGTAGTTCCGAAAGTAGATTTATCTTACAGGAACACTAACCAAAGTCCTTGATTTTATCTCCACCAAATAATCCAAAGCATCAACAAGCCCATTATACATGCTGTCGCAATAGCCGTGATTGCATGTGGTATCATTCACAAGCACAAACTGCTTTGGTTGTTGTGCTTTTTCAAAAGTTTTTGCTGCAGAGCTTACAGGAATTAGATTATCATTTGAATTGTGCATCATTACAATTTTTCTTGGAGTTATCAAGCCAATGTAATTGTCAGAATCTATTGATTTGAGGAAGGCATTTGTCTTTGTATCATTTGTTTCCGCAAAATCAAAGCCAGAGGAGCTTATGACAAGCACTCCATGTACATTCTTGTCAAGGGCTGCTGCAATTATTGCAATTCTTCCCCCAAGGCTTTCACCCATTATTATTATCCTGTCGGGGTCTATAAAAGGCGCGCTTCTCAGCAAATCAAAACCTCTTAAAGCATCATAAACCATCAAGTGCTGTGATGGCTCCTTTGCATTGATGAAATCAATGTAATCCTGCTTTATTGAATTAATGGGCGCATTTGTCTCGCCAACTCCCCTTTGGTCAATAACCAGCACAAATGCGCCAAGCTCGGCGATATTTTTTGCAAGATTAAGCTCGCTTTCCTTGGAAACTCCAGCGCCAGGCAGCAAAACAATTCCTGGCAGCAATTCTGTCACATTTTTGGGCAGGACAAGCAAGCCATAAATGTTGCCATTTCTGCTCTGATAAATTATCTTGCTTATTGTTAAATTTTCAGTCTCGTCATAATTCTGCCTGTTGAATTTCACATTGCCCCTGCTCAAAGGGTAATAAAGGTGGCCTTCCTTGTCCACCATCCATAAAATTTCTTCTTTTTCTTTTATTTTTTCTTCTTCTTTTTCAAAAGGCTTGAAATAGAGCAACAAAGCTAATGCAATTATAACCACTGCTCCAATATAAAAATATGCTTTTTTTATTTTCATAATATTCCAACAATTTTCTTGAAATTAGCCATATTCTGATTGTTTTTATAAATTTTTGCCAATTGAATCAGCCTGTCTTTATTGATAAAGATTCCCTTGTTTTTTAATATCTCGCTTAAATTTGCGCTCATCAAAAACTGGCAGAACTGGGTTACATTTTTCGGTTTTTGGGAATAATGCGCCCTTTCAAAATCGATTAAATACGGCTTATTACTGCTAACTATAATGTGTTTTAAAGGATGGTGCATCTCCTCCTTGTCGATTTTTAACTTATCCAATTCAAACATTTGGATAAAAATATTTTTGATTATTTTTTTGATGCTGTTTTTGCTGGATTTTTTCACAAAATTGATAATAAAATCTCCGTCAAGAAATCTATAAACAATAAAATCTTTTTCTGCAAACAGCAATTTTGGCCCTATCTTATAATGATTTAATTTTTTTAGCCATTTGGCTTCATTTTCAATTCTTCCAATTGCAGCGCTTTTTGGATTTTTTGTTTTTATTGTGATTTTTTTGTTCTTATAAAAGCCCGTAAATAACAATCCCCGATGCCCTTTGGTTAAGTATTTGACATTTTTAATGCCCCTATTCTCCAAATTTTTTAAGAAATTATTTTTTTTCAATAAATGGGCATAAATATCCTCAAAAAAAATGTGCTGCCTTTCCAACTCCTCAAATTCAAGCAGACTACTCCTAATTAATTCCTCAACCTTTTCTTTTTTTGTCAATGAAGAAAAAACAATCAAAACAATGCCGCTTGATTTTAAAAAATTATTGACATTGCTCAAGAATCTTTCAATTACTTCATAGCCTTTCTTGCCGCCTTCAATTGTCAAGTCTTTTAGCTTTAATTCTTGGGGCAGGTATGGGGGATTAAAAATAATAGTATCAAATTTATCCTTTATATTTTTGAATAAATCAGATTGCAGGAATTTTATTTTAGGATTCTTAATATTTTTTTTGCAATATTCAATTACTCCTTTTTGTATGTCAGTTGCTAACACTGAGCTTACTTTTTTGCTTTGAGCAGCAGCAATTGCCTGGATTCCAGAGCCTGTTCCAATGTCAAGAACTTTTCCAAAAGCGTACTGCCTGACATAACGCTCAAGCATAGTGCTGTCTTCTTTGGGCTGATAAGTGGATTTGCAACTAACCATATGGACTCGGCGGGATTTGAACCCGCAGTTTCTTCCCTGCGAAGGAAGCGTCATAGCCGTTAGACCACGAGCCCAAGAATAAGATTTTTGCTTTATTTTTAATTTTTGCGGAAAAATTTGTTTTTCCGAAAACCCGAAAATCAGACAGTTGTGAGCGAGTTCACTTCTAGAACGAAGCTCACTCGCATTCCACCGATTTTCGATGTTATTGATTGTTTAAGTCGCTTAACTTATTTATTAGTTCTTTCGCGCCTTTCCCATAAACAATCTTGTCTTTCTCGCCAACTTTATCGCATATTTCGGCTATTTTTTCTATTAAGCCTGAGTTTGTTATGCCACCGCTTTCCTTCAAAATCCCAATTGGCTTTTTTTGATGAAAGGCAATTGTAAACTCATTCAATGTTCCAATCTGCCCAGAAATTATTATTATTGCGTCAGAACCGACTACAATTGGTATATTTCTTCCAGGAATTCCTAAGCCAGTGTATTCAATTTCTGTAAAATTATCTATTGGAAATTTGTATTTGTTTATATGCTCTTCCTTGTCTTTTGCAGGAGAAATTGCGATTACTCTGCCTTTGTTTTGAAAAGCGCCTTTTGCTGCCTCATAAGGATAGCCCCAGCAGCCGCCAAATCTTAGGATATGGTTATCAACAACAATTTCTTTTCCTATTTCGTAAGCCTTTTTCAATACCGCTTCATCAAAAGGCGGCAGGGAAGCACCGCAGACTGCTATTTGCATTTTAAAAAAGAAACAATAGTGTTTAATTTAAAAATATTTGTTTAATAGTTGTTGATGCTCGATTTTTCAGAACTACGTATCTGAAAAGAATATAACAGCAATCGCATATTCTATTTTCATTTCAACCAGAATTCACCTTCTCTTATAAGTTCCCATCAATTGTGCTTGTGCTATAATATGCCCCTGCATCGCTTTTTCCAATTCTTTTTTTGCAGAGCCTTCTGGAAGATTAAGAGTTGCGTCCAATGCATACAACTTGAAAAAGTATCTGTGAGTGCCTGATGGCGGGCACGGTCCTCCATAACCAGTCCTGCCCCAGCTGTTTTTGCCAGCAACGCCATTTGGCGCAGTCCCTTTTGATATTTCTTTTGTTGATGTTGGAATATTAAAAACAACCCAATGGTCCCATGTTCCAACAGGAGCATCAGAATCGTCCATAATTAGAGCCAAGCTTTTTGCATTTAAAGGAACATCGCTTATTTCTAATGGCGGAGATAAATCAGAGCCATCACAAGTATATTCAGAAGGCATCTGCCCATTATTTTGAAATGCTGAACTTGTTAATTTCATTTTAACCACCCCAGTTATTTTTTGAATTTCAGCTTGTTGTTAATCACAAGCAATAATCAAGATTAATATAAAATTAAAAAAGATTTTGAATTCATTTCTTATATAGACAATTGCGTTGATTATATTACATTTACACGCAATTGTCTATCTCGTAAATTGCGACTATTTATTGTCCACTAATTACCGCAATTTACGATAATTTCAGACTTTATAATTCTTTCGCAAGCTCCTCAGCAGACTTTTTCATATCTTTCGCTTCATAAATAGCTCTGCCAATGATTGCATGCCAAGAATCTAGCTTGCTTGCTAAATCAGTTATTTTGCCTCCTTGCGATATTAAACCAGGTGAATAAAATGCTGGATTCTTCACTTTACTTTTTATCAAAATAATATATTCCATTGCTTTTTCAGGCTTGTTGCCCGGAATTACAAAATCTGTCACCCCCATATTAACTGCAATCTCATAAATTCTTTTTGGAGCATTGTCATCAATAAAACCGCCTGCTTCTTTTAAAAAAGCTTGGTGAGTCATCTCTCCTCCGATAATTACATTCATTTTAGCTTTTTGTGCCGTCTTTATCCAAGCAACTTCTGTTTCAGGACCAGCTTGAGGGAATAAAATAACAGCGTCAGCAAGTTTGCAGGCATTCATAAATTTGCTACCCATTTCTGGAATATCAGTTCCAGCTTTTTGGTGGTCATAAATTATTGGCAGTTTTGTTATTTTTCTTATTGTCCTGACTACTTTTTCCATGCCGAAAGGAATTACCAGTTCAAATCCAATCTTGTAAGCTCCAACTCCTTTGACAGGGCAGGTTGCTTTGACTAATTTGCTCAGCTTTTCCAAGCTATTCACATCACAGCTCGGTATTATTGATTTTTTTAATTTGATTATTGGCATTTTAATCAATGAATTTCGAATTATTTTTTATGGTGTTTTATTTTATTGAAATTTTTTACTGTTAAATTTATTTTGTTTTCAATTAAGCAATCTATAAACAAATGCAGTTGATAATACTACTAATAAAACAAACAAAGCCCAAAATTCTTGTGCGAATTTTTTCAGTTTCATACTGCAACCCAGCCTTCCGGATGCTTTTTCCAGTCCATGATGTGGTTTAATTCCACTTTGGTTATGTATTTTTGCTTCAGGGCAGTCTTTACAAAGCTTGTGAAATTTGTCAATGCCAGCAATTTTACATTTGCATTCTGGAAATTGACTGCTGCTTTTTCCAGCTCGTAAGTGAAAATTGAAATGCAATGCTCAACAACCCCGTTTTTTCCGCGCACAGCATTTATTGTATTAAGCGAACTGCTTCCTGTGCTGATAAGGTCCTCAACCACAACATAGCTCTTGCCTTCCTCTATTTTGCCTTCGACTAGATTTTCCCTGCCGTGGTCTTTTGACTCGCTTCTTACATAAACCATCGGCTTTTTTAATTTCTGGCTGAGCCATGCCGCCCATGGGATTCCGGCTGTTGCAGTTGCTGCAAACCCGTCAAACTTTATTTTGTTCTGCCTTATCATTTTCAGTAAAGAGTTCACAATGAACTCCCTCTGCCTCGGATAGCTCATCAGGATTCTGTTATCCGTGTATACAGGTGATAAAATTCCGGATGCCCACCTGAAAGGGGGCTTTGTCCTTAACATAACTGCATTAACCTTCAACAATATTTCGGCTACTTTATCTTGCATATTGCATACCCTTGAAAATCTTATTAAAATTCCAGCAGTTTTAAATCTTTTATGTTTTTGAAGTCCTTAATATTCAAAGTAGCTAGAGTGCAGTCATTAATAATTGCTGTTGAGGCTATAAACAGATCTCTAATTTCAATCTCCTTGCCTTCACTTTTAAGCGCTTTTCTTACTTCCGATGCCTTTCTAGCAGATGTGCTGTCAAAATCTAAAATTTCCAAATCCTTTATGAATTTTTCTACTGGCTCCATATTGGTTGTCCTTAAGAATAACTCAAACAATGATATTGTCGAGATAAAAACCCTCGAATAGAGAAGCTTAGTCAAAAGGTTTTGGTATGGTCCTTTTCTGTTTATTATTGCTATACAGACATCAGTGTCTAAGCATATCTTTTTGTCCATTTCCTGTAAAGAGGCTTTAGCTCCTTCATGATTTTATCGTATTCGTTGTCTTTTATTGTGCCTACATGCTTAAGCAAGTCCCTGCCTGTTTTTCTCTTGTGAGTGTCAATTAATTCCCTTATTACTTCGCTAAAACTTCTGTCTTTCTTTACTCCTTTCAGCTCTTCATAAACATTGTTAGCTATCATGATTGTCTTTGCCATAATCTGCGTATACATATACATATATATAAAGATTTTGGTTTGTTTATTTTTAGTTGGTGTCCAATGCAAGAAACTTATTTAAATGACTTTTTAATTCCATTATGAATGGTACAATCAACAACGAATAGATATAGAAGTATTGATGAAAAGTTAAAAGCAGAAGGATTTAAGATACGGGCAATATTTGATAATTCTGAACTTATTAAGAGAATAGGAAGACAAATTCAAGATTTAGAGAAGTGCGATTATAGAATTTTACCTTTTGCCGTAGCTATGGATGGTTCCCCAGATTACACACATATGGAATCCGATGAAGGGCTTCATATTATTTATATTAAGCAAGGATAGTATTTAAGCATTATAAACAACCTCTCTCCCCTTCACATCAAAAATCTCCCCATTGTCATAAACTACATTCCCGTTTACAATTGTTGTTACAGGCCATCCTTTTAATATTTTGCCTTCATAAGGGCTCCATTTGCATTTTGTCAGCAAATCCTCGTTTCTAACTGCCTGCCTTTTGTCCAAGTCTATAATCACCAAATCGGCAGCGTAGCCTTCTTTCAAAAAGCCTTTATTTTTTATCTTGAATATTTTTGCAGGATTCTCGCAGCAAAGCTCTATGATTTTTGGGAATGTTATCTTGCTGTTATTGAATGCGTCAAGCAATAATGGCAAAGTCGTCTCAACTCCCGGCACTCCAAAAGGATAGTTTGCCTGCTCTTTCTCTTCTTTCAAATGAGGTGCGTGGTCAGACGCTATAATATCCACCACTCCGTCTTTAATACCAAGCCATAATGCTTTCTGGTCCTGCTCTGTTTTTAATCTTGGCTTCATCTCTGCGAAAGCTCCAAGGCTCTGCAAGTCCTTTTCGTTCATGAACAAATGATGCGGGGAAACTTCGACACTTATTTGATTCTTAATTTTGTTGGATTTTGCATAATTCAATTCTTTTTGAGAGCTGACATGAGCAACATGAAGCCTGTTTTTTATTTTACTTTTAATTAAAATATCAACTGCATTTTTTACATTTTCATCTTCTGCATGTACAACTGTTAGTTTTGATGCTTTGAATATTTCACAAATTGCCTCAAAATCATCAACCTTCAAGTCGCCTGTAGTGTAATCCATGTAAAGCTTTACAGCAGCAATATTCTTTGCTTTTTTTATGTCGGAAATATTATCCATTGTCGCTCCAAAAATCAACCCGTAATTAACTATGCTTTTTGCAGCAAGCCTTCTTTTTTGTTCAAGAGCTTGAATTGTAACTGTTGGCGGCAATGTGTTTGGCATGTCAAGAACTGTTGTGACTCCTCCTTTTGCAGCAGCCATACTTCCAGTCAAGAAATCCTCTTTGTGAGTTAATCCAGGCTCCCTGAAATGAACATGGCAGTCTATCATTCCTGGCAGAACAAAATTGCTTTTTGCGTCAATTATTTTTTCTGCTTTCGGCTCCTTGTTTGTTATTTTGGAAATTTTGCCGTTTTTTATCAGAATATTTTTTATATATACTTTTTCTTTTATCAAGATTCTGCAGTTTTTGATTAAGGTGGACATTTTAGTTTTTTTCAATTTCTTCTATTTCCTTTAGTTTTTCAATATTTAAGCTGCAATGCTTTTCACCAGTTGATTGTTTATTTATTAATATTCCCTTTTGGAATAAGCCCTTTATTGCATCATCAACAATCTTTTCCCCTCTCAAGTGTTTTGGAACGCAATTCCTTAGATGAATGGTTTCTGTGTGAGCACCACTAAACTTCTTTTTGTTCTTTAGCATCCTTATCATCTTCTTTTGGATGCGTAATCCTTCATCTTTATCTAATTTTGCCATAATGTTAGAAGTTAATATTATATATTTAAATATATGTTGCAAATTTGTAATACAAGTATTGCAAAATAGAAATATTTATATATTAGCCCATTCTTATTGCTAATATGGGATTTCAAGACGAGCCGACAATATTCAGAGAATTATTTGGGAATACGCCAAAGATAAGGGTTTTGGAGTATTTGCTGGAAGGCAGAGAACTAGACCATTCTATTGGCGACATTGCAGAAGGAGCTGGCATAAACAGAGTAACCTTATTTAGGTTATGGCCTGAAATTGAAAAATCAAAATTAGTTATGCACACAAGAAACATAGGAAATGCCAAATTGTTTAAGCTGAATATGAAAAATCCTTATGTAAAAAGCCTTGCTGAATTGTTTGACAAGCTGATAAATGAGGAATTCAAGAAAGTTAAGGTGGAGAAAGAGGTGAAGTAACATATTTTTTAGGACTAGTTTCCGTTGGTATGAGTCTCAAATATTTACGAACAGTCTTGGCTGAAATCCCTAAATCTCTTGCTACTGCTGAAATAATTCTACCACGTTTTATATAAGTAGGTTGTATTTTGTTAATTATACTCTGAGCCAATGGTGAACCTTTTTCTCCTTGAGCTTTTAGTCCTGCAGCTTTCCAAATTCTAAGGATAGTTTGCTGAGAACGAGTTGAATGTCTTGCAGTTTCTCTTGAATTTCCACCATAAATTGGATGAAAAGCAATAATTTCATCTTTTTCTTCTTGTGATAATGGTGGTCTCGGATAAGTTCTAGCAATTGGTAGTGCTTCGTCAATTTGATGATAATTATGTAATGCCCAATGAATCCCGCCATCAAACTTTTTTAGTTCCTTTCTTGTTCTAATTTTTTGGTACTCTGAATTGCCTCTAAAAACAGCAATAGGATTCTTATTATAGTTTCTCCTCTCAAACTTGATATACAAAGGATTAAATCTAATATCCACTATTGGTCTTGGCGGTATAATTAAGCTTCCATTTCTTCCATATTTTTGGACTAATTCTTCTAATCTGTGTAATATTTGCTTATCTACCTTAATTCTATCAGGAGCAACATTTAATGGAATATCTCCATTGTCATACTGATTTGAAAGTACTTTGTAAAGCAAATTTAAATATGGCGATTCTATACTCCCCTTTAGTACCGCAACAATTTCACCTAGAGATATGCCAGTTGGCTTTTCATCTTCAAATAACTTGCTTAAATTAGAATCTTCAACTCCAATTACATCATAAAATCCAGAGTCTAATCTTAATGCAGATAATCTTTTATATGGAAATTGAGACCTTTGAACTAAATGGTCGATGTACCCATATACTGCAGAAAGATGTTTGTATTGGTCATCAATTGGGAGTTCTTCAGGAGGTAAAAGCCCTCTTTTTTCAAATTGTCTGGTTGCCCTCCAAATTATTTTTGGTCTAAGTTTTTCAGATAACTCATAAGTTCCAACAAACTCTTTAACTACAAAATCTCTTTTTTGATTGTCAATTGCCATTTCCTAAATATAAAGAATAAAGTATATAAAAATTTATCCAAAATTATCCATGCCTACCATAATACTCTTTTATCGTCACTTTTCTTCCGCTTTTCAATCTCGCGAAATTTCCGAACTCTGGCATTTTGCTTAATTGCCTTGAATTAAAGATAGGACCATCAACGCAGCATATCTTGTCATTTATCATGCATTTTCCGCAAATTCCAAATCCGCACGCCATATACCTCTCCAAAGAAGCTTCGCACTCAACCTTATGTTTTTGGCAGATTTCAAAAACTTTCTTCATCATTATTTCAGGACCGCAAGTGTAAACAATTTTTATTCTGTTTTTCTTATTCTCCAAAATCTCTTTCAAAACCTCTGTTGTAAAGCCTTTTCTTCCATAACTGCCGTCATCAGTTGCAACAATCATATTTTTGTTTTTGTACCTTTTAATATAAATCAAATGCTCTTTGCTTCTTGCGCCATTTATGATAACTGGATTTTTAAGAGAATCAATCAAAGTAGACACAGAAGCCATACCAACACCCCCTCCAACAACGCAAGCATTTTGCTTTATGGAAAAGCTTGTGCCATACGGCCCTCTGATGCCTGCCTTATCACCTTTTTTGAACTTGTCTAAATAATTAGTCCATTTTCCTATTGCATTAGAAGTAAAAGCAAATTCATCCTTTCTCCAGTAAGAAACAGCCATTGGCTTTTCATCAATGCCAGGAATCCAGACCATGACAAATTGCCCAGGCTTGCAGTCAATGGATTTTTTGAAGAAAAATGACTTTTGATTTTTTGCTTCACGGACTACATTGCCGATTTCAAGCATCTGCGGGATGTCGGTTTTACAAAGCTCAGTTTTTAACATGTCGGAATTGCTAAGGCACAATCCTTTGTGCTTGAACTTAGGTAAGCCAGCAATTCCGAGCATGCTCAAAAACACGCTACGTTTAGTGCGTAGTGTTTTCAACAAATTGTTCTTTAATTGCATATTCAATCCCTTTCCAAAATGACTTTAGAGCATCTTTGCATTTTCTGCACAAGCGCCCTGAAGGCGCGTTGTATTCCATATTGCACGGAACTGATTGTTTGTAACCTTGAACCTTTGTTTCCTCATGATGCACATTCAGTCCAAGTAGGTGGAATGTTTCATGCATAGTTCTTTCCCTTAAAAATTTTGATGAATATTTTTTCAACGGATCAAAAGTAAAAATCGTAATGCCTTCTGAAACGTAAGTCAAGGCTTCTCCATAATTAAGCACAGCGCCTTGTGATTTAACTGGCTTGTCAACTATAAAAATTGATGCATAGCGGTTATGCCTTTTTTTTCTCTCTGCTGCAACCATTTTTAATATTCCTTTGCCGGCTATATTCCCCTCTTCAACAGCTTGGCTTAAATCATAAAATTTGTATTTAGGATATTTCACTCTGAAATGCAGCCCGATTAAAGCAATGGCTTTTTCGATTCCACTTTTTATGCATTTTATGTACTCGTTTTTTAGGTTGCTGTAATCAAAAATGCAGATACTTTTTTCTTTAATCCAGTTCTCAAAATATGCATTATTGATGTATCGTTCGTGAGTGCTAAAGCAATAGCTCTTCCATTCACTTATTGATTTAAATTTAATCATTTATGCGCGCATCCTCTTATCTCACCTAAACTCTTTACCTTGTTCTTCTTCATCCAAGCTATCATTTCATCACAAACTTTTTTGAATATTGAAATGCCCCTATAGTAAACCCCGCTTCCTATTCCAACAGCTGTTGCACCTGCCATTACCATTTCAATAGCATCTTTGCCGTAAGTGACTCCTCCTGTTCCTATGATTGGGATTTTCACGGTTTCATAAACTTCATAAACACATCTCACAGCAATTGGCTTCAAGGCAGGTCCTGTTACACCTCCTATCTTATTTGCAAGAACAGGCTTTCTTGCATCTAGATTAATAACCATTCCAGATGCTGCATTTATCGCTGTCAATGCATCAGCTCCTGCTTTTTCAGCAGCATGCGCTATTTCCTTTATGTCGTAAACATTTGGGCTTAGCTTTATGCTAACTGGAATTTTGCCAGAATTTTTCTTTACAGCTTTTGTTATTTTAGCTGTCAATTCAGGATCCGCATAATAAGGTTTGCCATAATCCATGTGCGGGCACGAAACATCAACTTCAATTATTGCAGGCTTTAAAGAAGCCATTTTCCTTGCAACATCTCCAAACTGCTCAATCCTATATCCATAAATGCTTCCTATAACAGGAACGCTTAAATTATCAAGCCTTTTGAAGTCTTTGACTGCAGAGTCAATTCCTTGTCCTGGTAATCCAACTGCATTTAGAAAAACACCATCATAAGCAAACATTGTAGGGTTTGAAAATCCTGCCCTTTCCTCATGGCACAATGATTTTAAGGTTACTGCGCCTGCTCCTGCTTTGCCAATCCTGTCAACGCTTTCTTTTGTAACGCCAAGAATTCCAGAGGCAAGAATTGTAGGATTTTTCAGCTTGACACCGCACAAGTTTGTTTGAAGCATTTTAGAAGTAATGTACGGTTTTATATTCCTATTTAATTGTTTCGAAACTTTCGGTTTTGAATACCCCGAAAATTTACAATTTTCGATGGTTTTGTTTTGGAGATTGAGGTTAATTCAAATCCAAAAACTTTTAAAAGAATATTAGATTTACTAAAGCTGGAATGAAACAATACCTCGACGCTTTAAGATTTGTTCTTGAAAACGGTGTTGACAGGAAAGACAGGACTGGGGTAGGAACAAGAGCAGTATTTGGAATGCAAATGCGCTTTAACATGGGGGTTGGTTTTCCTGCAATTACAACAAAAAAGCTTGCATGGAACAGCGTTGTTTCTGAGTTATTGTGGTTCATAGAAGGCTCTGAAGATGAGAGAAGATTAGCAGAAATTCTGCATGGAACAAGAGAGCCAAGCAAAAAGACAATCTGGACAGCAAATGCCCAAGCAGACTATTGGAAGCAAAAAGCAAGATTTGAAGGGGATTTAGGCAGAATTTATGGAGTGCAATGGCGCAAATGGAAATCTCCAGATGGAAAGGAAATTGACCAGCTTGCAAATGCAATAAAATTAATTAAGGAAAACCCAACAAGCAGAAGAATCATTGTTACAGCTTGGAATCCTGGCGAAATGCAAGAGATGGCATTGCCGCCTTGCCATGCTTTCTTCCAATTCTTTGTAGCAAATAATAAACTATCATTGCAGATGTACCAGCGCTCATGCGACATGTTTCTCGGAGTGCCCTTCAACATAGCTTCCTACTCTTTATTGCTGCATATGGTTGCTCAAGTTACAAATCTGGAGCCAGGAGAATTTGTACATACTCTAGCAGATGCTCATGTCTACCACAATCATTTTGAGCAGGTAAAAGAGCAATTGTCAAGAAATCCTTTGCCATTGCCGAAATTAATTTTAAACCCAAAAATAAAAAACATCGATGATTTTACAATGGAGGACATAAAGCTTGAAAACTATCAATATCATCCGCCTATAAAGGCTGAGATGGCTGTTTAAAAATTATTAATTCAATAAAATTAAAATTCAATCCGTCGCTTCGCGACATTAATTTGTGCTCGGCATCGCTTTCCTGCCATATCGCGATGCCTCGCCTATAAATACAATAAAAATCAACTAAAATGATAATATCCCTTATAGTGGCAATGGATGAAAACAGGGCAATTGGATATAAAAACAAACTGCCGTGGAATCTGCCTTCTGAATTAAGGTATTTCAGGGAAACAACAAAAGGCAAGCCTGTGATAATGGGCAGGAGAACCCATGAGTCAATAGGAAGGCCGATGCCGGTAAGGCTGAACATAATAGTTACAAGGGATAAAAATTACAAAGCAGATAACTGCATTGTTGTCAACAGCAGGGAAGATGCTGTAAAAGCAGCAAAAGGCAGCAATGAAATAATGGTGATTGGAGGCGCTGAAATCTATAAGCTATTTTTGCCCATCGCAAATAGGCTTTACGTGACCAAGGTTCATGGAGCGTTTAATGGAGACACTTATTTTCCTGAATTTAATGAAAATGAATGGGTTAAAGCAAAAGAAAAATTAGTTGAAAAAGATAATGAAAATAAATACAGCTACACCATAATGGTTTTGGAGAGAAAAAGTTGATTATTGGATTGCTTCTTTTTTCTTCAATTCAAAATTAAATTTATTCAAAATCGGCACTAAAATATTTCCAATTACCAATGCCAAAGGCAAATCATGCTGTGGTGTATAGAAATGCAGTATAATAAATAAGATTGCAACCAAAATCCCATAAATTATTCTTTGTTTTCTTTGCATAGGGTTTGTTTTTGGCTCTATTAACATAAACATTGCAAAGAAATAAATCACGCCCCCATTAATTATTGTTAAATAAATTTCTGAAAATGGCGCTCCCTTTAATAAATCAATAATTGAGTTAATAAGATAATAGCCAGCCAAAAAGCTTAATGCCAAATCAAACCTTCTTAATCTCCAAATTATGAAAATGCCGAAAACCAGAACTAAAATCAAAGGCGATGAAACCCACCATGTATGCGCGGCGCCGAAAAATATTGAAACAAGCAAAACTCCGAAGTTTGCAGGATTAAAAATATGTTTTTGTTGAAATTTAATCAAATGTTTTGATAATATTGCAATTATCCCTGCTAATACATAGATATACCATTGAAGATCTTGCGTTAATAAGCCGCCAATAAACAATCCTGAGATTAAAGCGCTTTGCGGAAAAGAAAATCTTTTTGTTTTAAAATATTCAATGAATAAATCCAAAAATGTTGCTGTAAATACAGCTATGGCGACAGGCAGCAATGTTTTAATCCCAAACCCATAGAAAAATGCGCTTGCTAAGTTTAATACGACAAGAAAAACAATCATATATTGATAAATTGTGAACTTGTTGACTAACGATTTAAAATCCATTAAAACACCTTTTATTTCTTTCTTGCCCTTTGCGAGCCGCCCGCTTTATAAATATTATACCTTCCTTTTGCCTTCTGGCTTGTCTTCTGCTCTGGATAAACCTCGTAAATTGAGCCTTCATCAAAGCCGCAGTTATTGCATTTAATTGTTTTTACACCTAAATAATTCTGAAGCTTGATGTCTTTAGAGCCGCATTTGGGGCATTTTCTCATTTGATGATTCTTAATCCAGAAGTTTATAAATTTGTTGTTTAGCAAAATTCAGGCGGCTCGCTAAACTATACTCACGGACAATAATTATTTAGCAATAGTTGTCCATTCGTAATATGTCGATAAATCCTAAAAGGATTTTCGAACACTCGAAAACCGTAAGGTTTTCTTTGAGTAAAAGCAATAATTATGCTCAATTATTTGTTGCCTTTACTATAATGCCAAATCAAAGATTTGAAGAAATAATAAAAAGGCGTGCGTCTTATTTTCTACGAGAAGCTTCATATATTTTTTGTGCACCATCTACATCCGCTTGTGTAAACAATTTATTATCTAAACCATACTGCAAAGCTGCTCTGTCATGTATTCCATTTACTCCGCTTGTAGGAACAAAACCTAACATTCGTCTTGCTTGATATTCTCTGAATTCAGTTTGAGCATTATCAACATCTGCTTGAGTAAACAACTTATGTTTTAATCCATACTGCAATCCTTCCCTACTTCTTGGTGCAATTCCATCAACACCGCTTGTAGGAACAAAACCTAAAGCTTCTCTTGCAGTGTATTCTCTGAATTTGATCATTGCAGCATCTACATCGTCTTTTTTAAATAATCTGTGCTTCAAACCATACTGCAATCCTTCTCTGCTTCTTTGTGAAAGTCCATCAACACCGCTTGTAGGAACAAAACCTAAAGCTTCTCTTGCAATTTGTTCTAAATCTTGAGTTTGTGTGTCCATTTTTAATTCACCTTACATATTGTTATAACAACAAGTATTTAAATCTTTCGATTATTTACTACTAATAAAAGGCAACATAACAGACACCCGCCTTTTTGTATTCTCGCCGCCTGAATTTTTTCGCTTTGCTCAAACCACGTTGCACTCTCACTTCGTTCGGGTCGCTTAACAGCTATGCAAATGTTTAGCTGACATTGAAATTAATTTCACATATTAAAAATACAAAAAGAATTAACTGCAAACTTTTTTTAAATTATTTTCTCTCCTGTTTCCTTGTTGACTATGTGAATCACATTGACAGGGCAGGAATCAGCAGCTTCCTTGTTGGCATTGAAGTCCTTTTCCTCTATGTCAAGCTCTTCCCACTCATCATCCCTTTTTTTGCAGCCTACAATGTCGGATTTGCCGTCTTCATGCATTGTCCAGAAATCAGGGGCAACTGCAGCGCACGCAGCGCAGCCTATGCAGTTTGGCCTGTCATGCTGTATCTGATACTTTTTAGAGCTTTGCTGCTCAGTTCGTGCTATCTCTTCTGCCATTTTGTAATTAACAATTGTTAACTATATATAAAATTTTCGGAAGATTATGTTTTTTAGTTTATAGAGAATTTTGAATATTCATATAATTGTCAAAATTCTCTAAGAGAACTTTGAATGCAAAGTGGCAAAATGGCTGGTTATTCAAAGTTCTCTATAAGTTGACAAGTACGACACCTAACACTATTAATATCAGAGCCAGAAGCTTGGTAAAAACAGCCCTTTTATCAATATTTTCTTTAATGATTCTTGGAAAGTAAATTGTAAGGAATAATGCAAGAATAAATGTGAACAATGGCGCTACAGCGGATTCAAACACGCCAACAAGAGATGCAGAGCCTTTAAGCAAGGCATAGTTGGCAAACACGAATGCAGAAAAGTCAATCAGCATCTTGAAGCCGAGCAGTCCTATTATGCTTTTTTTCATATTTTTGAAGGTTTCAGCAAACTCTCTCCTGACAGAAGGCGCAAGCAGAACAGCCAATGCGCTTGAGTTTGCAAGCCTTAGCCACAAAAACCCGCTCCAGAAGCCGGTTACATTAAAAATATGCTTTGAGGACACATAATACAAGGCGCCCAGAACCATTGCTATAAGGATATAGTAAAACGCCCTGCTCATGCGGAATGAGCTGCGCTCCTTTTTATAAGCAACAATTATGCCTGCTGCAAACAAAAACAAAAATCCAGCCATATTGCTTTTTGTAAGAACTTCGCCCAAAAGCAAAAATGACAGCCCTAAAATCAGAATAGGCTCCATTTGGAATATTATCTTTATTCTTGATATTTCATCATACTGGACTGCCTTGTAGTAAAGCGTAACAGCAGCGCTGAGCGATATTCCTGCAAACATGGCGATTAGAAAATCTGTGAATTTCAGCGGCTCTAAGCCGAAAAAAGGCAGCAAGAATATTAACAATATATTCATCAAGCCATTCAAAACTATATAAACAAAAGGGCTTTTGATGTATCCTTTTGAAATCACAATCTTGTCTATTACAGATGTGAAAGCCCAAATGAGCTGGGCTGCCATTGCAAAGTAAATCCAGGACTGCATTTTAGTATTTTAATGGATTAATCTATTTTGTCAAAAACACTCCGAGCTAAAGCACAGTGACATGTGAGCGAGTTCGCTTCGCTCACTCGCATGTCACGCGTGTTTTTGAGCATGCTCGGAATTGCTGGCTTACCCTGAACTCAAGTGCAAGGGATTGCGCCTTAGCAATTCCGACATTTCAATATTGGTTTATCGAATGTTTATTTTAATGTTAAATTAATGTTGCTTTTGATGTTATAATTTCTTTCTCAACGCATTAACTAATCAAAAATCAATAAAAATAAAAATCAAAAAATAACATTGATTAACCAAGCAAACAGCACAGCAATTGTTGTTGCTGTCAGCAGATAAGCTATTGCGCATCTCTTGCCGAACTTGCCCCATATCATCGAAAGCTCTGTGAAATCAGTTGTGACGCCAACCAGTGTTATGATGAAAACAACGCCGAGAGAAGCTCCAAGCTGGTAAAGCTGCCCGCCTAAAACAGCAAGCCCTTCTGATGCAATCTCAAGCACAGCGCTTACTGGCACAGCAATCAGCACAGGCAAAAATCTGTTTTCATTGCCCAGATATTTTACTACTAAATCAGAAGGCACAAATGCCTTTAATGCAGCCGCTATCAATAAGCCAATAATTATGTATTTTCCGACATCCTTGAAAATGTGCCAAATGTTTTTTGGAGTGCAGTAAATTATCCTTCTGTCCAATTTTTCATTTTCATGCTTTAGTCTCATCTGCTCAACATCAACGCATTCAACGCAAAGCGCTCTCTCATTTTTTTTGTGTTTTTTTGGTATGCCCACTTCTATTATTTTATTATTTTCCAATTTAGCCAAAATTAAGCCAACAATAAAAGCTGTTAATAGCGAGAAAATAAGCAAAATTATTGTGTTTTTTATTCCTATAAAGCCGGAAATTAAGAAAACATGCAGCAAGCCTCCCCATGGGGCAGCAAGCAAGAAAGTTAATGTAGATGCTGTTGAAGCGCCTCTTTGCCTTAGAGTTGCAGCAATCGGTATTGCACCGCAGCTGCAAACAGAAACAAATAATCCGGCTATTGTTGCCCTTGCCAAAGAGGCAATGCCATTACCTCCGAAATACTGCAACAGCCTTTTTGTTGAGACAAATTCCTGTATTAAAGCTGAAATTATCAATCCAAGCAGGAAATAAAGCCATAGTCCTTTGAATAAATCTGATACTGCGTTGAAATAAACAAAAACAAGATTTTCTAATGGCATTTAATAAAAAGAATAAATAGTGTTTTTAAAGATTTGGTTTCAAGCCCAAGCTGTTAGAATAGCTCCCATCACAACAAGCACAACCAAGTAATGCAATGTGTTGATTAAATATAATTTTACGGGCTTTCCTTCCCACAAAACAGAGCCAAGCTGTATTGTTGCAATAAACCCTAGCCAAATCCAGAATCCTGCAACTACTCCATCCATTATCGTTGCTGCTTGTGTGTAATCAACAAAATGTGCAAGTATATACGACATGACAAGTGTTGTGATAAATCCCCCAATCATTGCCTGAGCGGGGGTAATTTTCATCTCTTTCATGCTCTTGTCCGTAAAGCCCATCAACTTCTTCCACTGATTGCCAAACAAAGGGCCGTACCACAAGAAGCCAAGCGCCATTGCTGCAACTGCAGCAACCAAAACTGCAAGAAGATTTATTGTTACTGGCGGTGCCATTTTAGATACCTCCTTTTTGAGTTATGTTATTTTAGAGTATTTAAACTTAATGCCTAAACAATCTTACCCCGGTAAACACCATCGCAATATTGTATTGATTAGCGGTTTCTATGACTTCTTCATCTCTAATTGAGCCGCCTGGCTGTATTATTGCTGTGATGCCAGCTTTTGCAGCTTCATCTATGCCGTCCCTGAAAGGAAAGAAAGCATCAGAGCTCATCACGCTTCCTTCGCATTTTCCTTCTGATTTCATGACTGCAAGCTTGACAGCGTCAACCCTTGACATTTGGCCTGCTCCAATTCCAACCGTTACATTATCCTTTGCCAAGACAATCGAGTTTGACTTAACGTGCTTGTTGACTTTGTATGCAAATAGCAATGCATCAATTTCTTCTTTTGCAGGCTTTCTTTTTGTGACAATCTTCAGGTTTTTCTCACTTATTTCAGGCCAATTATCAGTTTGCAAAAGAATGCCTCCTTTCACTTTCTTTAAATCATATCCAATTTTGTGCTTTTTTGCATTTCCTGCTTCTAATAATCTCAAATTTTTCTTTTCTTTCAAGATTTCTATCGCGGATTTTTCAAATTTTGGACATATTACAACTTCAATAAACAAAGGAGCCATTAGCTTTGCTGTCTTTGCATCACAATTTCTATTTAAAGCTACAATGCTTCCAAAAGCTGCCATGGGATCAGTTTCATGAGCTTTTTTGTAAGCAGATTCTATTGTTTCAGCAGATGCAGCACCGCAAGGATTGGTATGCTTGATGACAGCAGCAGTCGGCTTTTCAAAATCTTTCACAAGCTCAAAAGCAGCGTCAATGTCCAGAATGTTGTTGAATGACAATTCCTTGCCTTGCAGTTGCTTTGCTGTTGATGCGCAGCTTTCATCCGCAAAAACATTGCGGTAAAAAGACGCGCTTTGATGCGGATTCTCGCCATAGCGCAGGTTTTGTATTTTTCTGAATGTCAGGTTTAAGATGTCCGGAAATTGGTTGTTTGTTGTCTGGTTGAAATAACCGTTGATGATTGAGTCATATCTTGCCGTGCAGGAAAAAGCCTTTGCAGCCAATTCCGCCCTGAAATTGACATCTATTTTTCTGCTTCTTATTTTTTCTATGACCTCGCTATAGTCATTTGAATCAACAACAGCCAAAACATTTTCATGATTTTTTGCGGCTGCTCTCACTAAAGAAGGCCCGCCTATGTCTATATCTTCAATAAGTTGTTTTAATTTTAAATTCTTTTTAACAGCTTCTTCAAATGGATAGAAATTTATTACAACTAAATCAATTGTATCTATCTTTAATCTTTTTAATTCATTCATGTGCTTTTTGTTTTTTCTGTCTGCAAGTATGCCTGCAAAAATATTCGGATGGATTGACTTCAATCTTCCGTCAAGCATTTCTGGAAATTTTGTGATTTCAGAAACTAAAGTTACATTTACTTTGTTTTTCTTCAAAAGCTTTGCAGTGTTGCCAGTTGATATTATTTTTATTCCGAGTTTGTTAAGCTGTCTTGCAAACTCCACAATCCCTTCCTTGTTCGAGACTGAAATCAAAGCTGTTTTAATCATTTTTTTGTAATTGATTTTTTAATCCTGTCCATGCCTCTTTTGTGAAGTTCCTTTGTATAATGATAGCCTCTTTTAGGCAATCCTTTTGTATAATGGTAGGTTTCCTTCACGGTTTTTTTTACATGGTGCTGTATCCTTTGCTGAATCATCCTGACAGTTTCCCAACCTACAAGAAAAACACCGGCAAAAAGTAAAATAAAGCTGAAAGCCCATATAGACAAGCCTGTAATCAGGTAAATAGGCTCATAGAATTTTGCAATAACCAAAACTTTTCCATAAAACCCAAGGATAAAGCTTGATATTACCAAAATTACCCCTGCCAAAAGCTTCTTGTCTTTCCACCAGATAATTTTTTGCTCTGTTTGGTTTTCCATTTTGATTTATTTTTTTATCAATACCTTGTTTCCTTTAACCTTTATTTTTCCTTTGCTATATAAATCAACTGCTTTAACTATTATTTCCTGCTCTGCCTTCTGCACTTTTTCTTTTAAAGTGTCAACTGATTCGTTCTTTTCTATTTTTACTTCCTTTTGCAATATTACAGGTCCTGTGTCAGCGCCTTCATCAACAAAATGCAATGTTGCGCCTGTAACTTTTTCCTTGTTTTTTAAAACTTCCGCATGCACATCTTTGTCCATGCCTCCTGCATATTTTGGCAATAAGCTTGGATGGATGTTTATTATCTTGTTTTTGTACTTGTTGACAAACCAAGGACTTAGGAAGCGCATGTAGCCGATTAACAAAATTAAGTCAACCTTATTTTCATCAAGAATTTTTGAGAGTTCTTTGTCATATTGCTCTTTGTCTTTGCCTTTTGCCCTAGAAATTTTTTTAAAATTTCTGGGCCCAGAAAATTGCCGAGACTTTGTCTCGGACAACCCGAGAATCTTTGATTCTCGATGTCTTTGATTTTCTCGGGAATCAACAAAAACAGCCTTTATGCCATGATTTCTGGCTCTTTCCAAAGCATAAGCGTCTTGCTTGTTGCTTACAACAACAGAAATAACAGCGTTAAGCTTTTTGGAGTTTATAGCATCAATTACAGCCTGCATGTCTGTGCCTTTTGTAGATGCCAAGATGCCAAGACGCAACATAAAACCCCCATAACAACAGAGTAGGACATTGGTATTTAAAGCTTTTTATTGGCTTAAAAAGGAGTTGTTTGCTATATTGAAAGAAAAATTAGAACTTATAAGTATAATACAAAAAGTCTGTTACTATACATATTTATAGCTATTTATAAATAAATGTCATTATAGTAGTAGTATTATTATACTATACTTAATACTTTTAAAATACCCTATATAAGTGCTTATTAGGTATAAATCCATTTATTACTTTAAACCGATAAGTTTATATACTTATTTTATTCACAAAATCACGATTAAAATGCCAAGAAAAGCAGAAACACCAAAAGCACCATACATACCCAAAGGATGGCTTAAGAATTTTTTTGATTTAATCAAAAGAATAAAATTACAAGATATAAATCGTAAACTTACAAGAAGTCATAATTTGACTGCGCCTGGAAATGAGTCAAAGCTTGTTTCAGCTTTGAAATTTTTAAATTTAGCTGATTCTGATGGTGTATTGGATCAGGAAAAAGTAAAGCGCTTAAAAATGGAAGGTGTTGAATCTCAAACTATGATGGCAAGCATATTGCGCGAGAGTTACTCTGAATTATTTGATACAATTGATATTGAGGTTGCAACTGCGGCTGACCTTAGAAATTACTTTACTGGAAGATACAATTATTCAAAAAATCAATCTCAAGGTGCCACTATATTGTTTGCATTTTTATGTGAAAAGGCAAATATTCAGGTTTCTGAAGAGATTTCAAATTTAAATAAACAAAAAGTTAGATTTGATTCATCAAAAATAGAAAACAAAAAGGAAATAAAGCATATTGCTGCAGTTAAACAAGTTGAATTGGATGACTTTCCTGGCTTTATCACTCAAACAGAATCTTCGCAGAAGAACTTAGAACAGAATTATGTTGTTATAGTTAAAGGCAAGGATTTTTCCTTTACTAAGACCTTACAAAAAAAAGAAGATATAGACTTGTTAGTTGAAACACTCAAAATAAACTGCAAATTTAAAGAATCACAATCCTAGGTAAAGTGGAGCCTCACGCGCAGGGGCTGTAATCCCTGCGGTGCCACTTTTTATCTATGATAAAGATGTCCATTATTTAAATCTTATCAAATTATGCAATATGAAACAAATAAAAGACGTGAAAGTGTATTCTGCCAGAGGTATGGCTGCTTTTAAGGGCTTCATAAGAAACGGCTTGGATTCAAGCACGCTGATAAATCTTATTGTGGTTTATGACGGCAAATATGAATCATTCAAGCAAAGAGGTTTTACCTCTCCGCCCAATTTGTTTTATTACCACGAGATTTCAAGATCCGAGGTTATTGGCGTCCTTATTAATAAACATGGATTTACAAAAAATGAAGCAGTTGAGGCGCTGAACAAGTTAGTTAATGAATTCAATTTATCAAAAATTATAAGAGTTCTAGAAGTGGATGCACCATTTGAAAAGCTTGTGGAAGAAGCCAATAAGAGAATTATAAACAAATACAATAACCAAGAACTAAGACTGGGGGAACCAGATGTTATAATCATTGCCGGATTCTTAAGAAATAACCTAAACTTTGTTCACTCTGGCGATGAAGGTTTCTTAAAAACCTGTGAAGAATTGGGAATCAATATAATACCAATTCCTAAAAGGGACATAGACAAAGAGAATGAAATCAAAAAATGGCTCAAAAGAAAGAAATAACATCAATATAAATTCAAATATTTTTTATAGGCTTCATTTCTACTAACTTTCCTATCCCAGTTTTTGGCTCTGAATTCTTTAAGTTCTTTTAAAGTCTTTTTATTTTGTTTAGCAGAAACTTTTGAATCATACAACATCTTAAACTTGAATGTTTCAATTATGGATTTAGAAATTTCTGTAACTTGATTTATTATGTTTTTTTCCATTTCGTGAAACGTTTGCTCATTCATTGATATTTGTCTTTCCATATTACCACAGTAATACAGCTAGATATTTAAACTTTTCACCTGATTTTAGAAATAGGTTGTCGATATTCATAATATTCACCTTTTTTATACTTTTATAGGGTAGCTTATATTTAAGTCTTACTATTCTCATTTTTCAATACCCAGCAAACTTCTCAATCTTTATATTCTGCGCAGGTATGTTCATTTCTTCAAGGATTCCCTGCATTGCGTCCACCATTCCAGGCGGCCCGCAGATATAAAACAATGTGTTGTTTAAATCACTGCAAAACTCTTTAATCATCGCTTCGCTTATTCTTCCTGTTCTTCCCTGCCAGTTTGCTGTGCTGTCTGTTATCGTATTGACAACTTTTAAGTTTGGGTTTTCTTTTTCAAATGACTGCCATTCATCCTTATAGCAGATGTCAGCAGGGCTTCTGTTGGAATACAACAATGTCATTTTTGTGCCAAGTTTTTTATCAGTTGCATACTTAACCATGTCCCTGAATGGAGTTATTCCAATCCCTCCCCCTAAAAATAAAATTTCCTTCGCATCCTCCTTCAAAATAAAAACACCCATCGGCCCTTTTAATTTAACTTTATCGCCAGCTTTTAGGCTGTCAAATCTTTGCTTAAACATGGTTTGCGATATTTTGGTGGAAAACAGCAAAAAATTTTCTGTAGGAGAAGAAGCAATGCTTAACGGGCGGCTATCCCCATTTTCAGAATCGTGAACATCAAGCTCCATCATCATGTACTGCCCTGGCTTGTAGTCAATTTTCTGTTGCAGTCCAAGCTTTATGCTTTTCACATCAGGAGTTTCTTGCTTTACCTCAGTGACTTCAAGCTCAAATGTTGCTACCATCTTTTATTTATTTGAATTTAACATTTTTTAATTTGAGATTCTTTCTGCATTTAAAAGATTTTTCAAATGCGGATATTGAACCTTTATCATCTTTTAGGGCTCCAAAAAGATCCAATATTGAAACTTTTTTCTTATTTTTAGCCATACACAGATTAAAAACTAAGTTGTATAAAAAACTTTTCGCTTCAGAATTCAGGAACTAATCTTCTCTGCCAACTCCATCGCCTTCAAGGTATTTTCCATAAGCATTGCAATTGTCATAGGACCAACTCCTCCTGGAACTGGAGTTATGAAGCCAGCAACTTCCTTGACATTTTCAAAGTCCACATCTCCAACAATTTTATTCCCAATTCGGTTAATTCCAACATCAATCACAACAGCGCCTTCCTTTACCATCTCTCTTGTTATCAATTTTGGCTTGCCAACAGCAGCAACCAAAATGTCAGCTTTTTTTGCGTGCTCTGCCAAGTTTTTCGTCTTAGAATGGCAAATTGTAACCGTTGCATTTTTTTCCAGCAGCATCATTGCAACAGGCTTTCCGACAATGTTGCTTCTGCCTACAACAACTGCATTCTTTCCTTCAATCTTTATTCCGGTTGATTCAATCAAACTCATGCAAGCTTTTGCAGTTGCAGGCGCCAATATTGCATTTTCAGAAACTAAGTTGCCTAAATTAACCGCTGTGAAGCCGTCAACATCTTTATGAGGCAATACAGAATTCACAATCAAATGCTCATTAATTTGTTTTGGCAATGGCAGCTGAACCAAAATTCCATGAATATCTGTTTTTTGATTTAACTCATTAACTAGATTCAGCAAATCAAGCTCGCCAATATTTTTATCAAGATTAAATCTTTCACAATAAAACCCGACTTCCTTGCAAGTTTTTTCCTTAAAGTTCACGTAAATTTCCGACGCAGGATTGTCTCCGACCAAAACCAAAGCCAACCCCGGTTTCTGCTTCAAATCTTTTATTTTTGACTTTAGCTCATTCAGAATTTTTTCCGCAATTTTCTTTCCGTCAATGATTTTTGCTGGCATAATGAATGAATTTTTTATTTGTATTTAAAATTAACTGTGTAAAATTAAATTATGCAAAAGCGCTGCAAATTTTCTTTACCTCACTAACCAATATGTTGGCTTCTTCCTGCGTATTGTACAAGTACATAGAAGCCCGCACACTTCCCTCAATTTTTTTGCTGTTAAACCAGCTGTGGACGCAGTGCATCCCGCTTCTTGTCATGATATTTTTTGAGTTTTCAAGAATCTTTGCAACATGGTGGGGGTTCATTCCCTTAATGTTAAATGAAAATATCCCGCTTCTCTGCTCGGCAGGTTCAGGGCCGATAAGCATGATTTTTTCATTTTTTATAAGCTGTTCTGAAATCAATTTATTCAGCTTTATTTCATGCTCTTCTATTTTCTTAAGCCCGATTTTTTTCAGATACCTGCATGCTTCTCCGAGCCCGATAATTCCTGCATAGTCTTGAAGCCCTGCTTCGAATTTCATTGGCAGATCCTCCACCTCATAGGAACCATATGTTGAATTGATGACAGTCTCTCCTCCTATTATAAACTGCTCCATTTTTTCAAGAAGTTCTTTTTTTCCGTAAAGTACTCCTGTTCCAGTCGGGCCGAGCATCTTGTGGCCTGAGAAAGCGAGAAAATCAACACCAAGATTTTTTACATCAACTTCATGGCTTGGAACCGTTTGTGCGCCGTCAACAAGAAGCAGCGCATTATTATCGTGCGTGATTTTTGATATTTCCTTTACAGGATTTGTAACGCCATCAACATTTGATGTGAATACCATAGAAACAATTTTTGTCTTTTCAGAAATCAATTTTTTAAAATTCTCAAGATTGAATGTTCCATCAGGATTTCCCTCAGAAATATTTACTTTTATCCCATTCTTTCTTAATTTTAGCCAAGGCAAAAGATTTGAGTTGTGCTCCTTGTCGCTGATTATAACTTTATCACCCTGCTTCAATCCAATGGAATTTGCAACAAGGTTTATCCCTTCTGTCGTGTTCCTTGTAAAAATAATCTCTTCCTGTTTTTTTGCATTTACAAGCTTTCTTAGTTCTTCCCTTGATTTTGCGACTTCCTCTTCAACTCTCAATGCTAGTTTATGCGCGCTCCTGCCGGCGCATGCGCTGTACTCCTTGTAGTATTCATTTATCTTCTCAATAACCTGAATTGGCTTTAATGACATGCAAGCGTTGTCAAAATAAATAATGTCCTTTGACAAAATGGGAAAATCCTTTCTTATTTTATATGCATCATAGCTGAATATCATTTGCTCAGCTCCGAGTCAATAATAGTTTTGAAAGTCCTGAATGGCTTTGGCCCTGCAATTCTTTGCTTGTTTATGAAAAAAGTTGGAGTTCCTCTAACTCCTCCATGCATGCCTGCAAGCGAATCAGCATCAATCTCGGCTTTATACTTGTTTGATTCCATGCAATAAGTGAAATTTTTTTGATTCAACCCCAGATTGTCTGCAATCGTAAAGAACTTTTCTTTTGTCATGTTTCCTTGCATCTCGAAAAGCTTTTGATGATACTCAAGATATTTTCCCTGCTCCATTGCGCAGTTTGCAGCCAGGGCAGACGCATAGCTGAGATTATGATGTGGTATGTAAAAAGTCCTGAACTGCAGATTTACTTTTCCTTTGTAATAGTTGAGAACTTCCTTGACAATCGGCTCTGCCTTTTTTGTAAATGGGCATGCATAGCAGCCAAACTCTATGATTGTAAGTTTTGCATTTGGGTTTCCTATTATGGGGTCGTCATTTTCAACTGTCGGAATTATGACTTCTTTAATTGAGTCAACATCTGTTTCTGAAATCTTGCTGTTTTCTCCTGTAGGGTCAAACATGCAAAATCCCGTATCTTCTGGTCCATTGCAGTTCCCATACTTCCAATAATTGTAGGCTCCAATTGCTGTCCAATAGGTGCTTAAAAGCAATAACACCAAAAATAGTAATGATAAAATTTTGTAATGTTTGTATATGAATCCCGCTGTTCTTGGGGAATATCTCATTGCCTTTCCGGTTATCGAGGATTTTATTCTTTCGTCAAGGCCGATCCTGCACGGCCTAAATGTTGCAGTCCTGAAAAGGCAATGCAAAGATTCAACAGCAAGCCTTCTATACTTCAAGCTGAAAATTCCAAGAATTGCAAAAACCGGAAGTGCTATAATGCATAATACCATAAAAATACCCATTTAAACATCGGAATTCCACCACCTCTATGAGTGGTGGTTTCGTAAACTCAACCACAAATCTTATCGTGGAATTCCGACTGTGCTCAAAAACCACTGAATAACATTTGCGTTAGCAGCATGCCATCCTTCTATGAAGGGTGGTTTTTGACATTTATGAACAAATGAATATAATTCCGCTAAAAATTATCTAAGCACTTCCATCCCGGGATACAAAGGAAATTTCCTGCACAACTCCAAGATATCTTTTCTTACTTTATCAATTACACTTTTATCTTGATAATTATCAATAACCTTTGCAATGCATTCTCCAATCACTTTCATTTCGCTTTCCTTCATTCCTCTTGTTGTTATTGCAGGAGTGCCTAGCCTAATGCCAGAAGGGTTAAATGGTGTTGCAGGCTCATAAGGTATAGTATTCTTATTTACTGTTATTCCTGCCCCATCCAATTCATTCTGCACTTCTTTGCCTTTTCCTATCAGCCCCTTATTGACTAGCTTAATAACCATTAAATGATTATCTGTGCCGCCTGTAACAAGCTCAAGACCATTATCCATTAGTGTTTCAGCAAGAGCTTTTGCATTTTTTACAATTTGCTTGCAATAATCCATGTAGTCAGGCTTTAGGGCTTCTCCAAAAGCAACAGCCTTTGCTGCATTGACATGGTCATGCGGACCGCCTTGCAGCCCAGGAAAAACTGCAGAGTCTATTTTTTGCGCTAAATTTTTTTTGCCATTCCTGTCAAATTTATCTTCTGTCTTGCACATAATCATACCGCCCCTTGGGCCCCTTAATGTTTTATGGGTTGTTGTTGTAACAACATCAGCAAGTGGAACAGGGCTTTCATGGACTCCTGTGGCGCACAACCCAGCTATGTGGGCAATATCCGACATGTGATAAGCTCCAACTTCATCACAAATTTCCTGAAATGCCTTAAAATCTAATTTTCTTGGATAAGCAGTCAATCCAGACAAAATGAGTTTGGGTTTTACCCCCATAGCCTGCTTTTTTATTTTATCATAGTCAAGAAGCTCACTTTCCTTCTCCACGTTGTAAGCAACACAATTATATTGTTTGCCGGAAAAATTGACAGGGCTTCCATGGGTTAAATGGCCTCCTGCGCTTAAGTCAAAGCCCATAAAAGTGTCGCCTAAGTTTAGCAAAGCGAAAAATACAGCCTGATTTGCAGGACTTCCGGAGTAAGGCTGCACATTAACGTGCTCTGCCCCAAATAATTTTTTTGCCCTCTCAATAGCCAAATCTTCAGCCATATCGACAAATTCATTGCCGCCATAATATCTTTTGTGCGGATAACCTTCAGAATACTTATTTGTAAAAACAGAACCCAATGCCTGCAGTACAGCTTTGCTTACAACATTCTCGCTCGGAATAAGCTCGATGCCATTGCTCAACCTATTCCTTTCTTTTTTTATAATCTCATATATTTCAGGGTCGGTTTTTGAGATATCTTGCATCATTGATATTTTCATTCACCCCAATAAAAAAGCAAATGAGTTTGTTTATATAATTTTCGGGGGAATTATTGAGCATTAAAAAATTATTATGTTTTATATAAGTGAGTTATAATAAAATCTGGGCTGATTTCCCGTTCATGTATCCTATCTCCAAATTCCCTATAATAAATGTAGAAGTCTGATGGGGTTACACAAGAAGAGAATGCATTAACAACTTCACTTAAGTTTTGTTTTGTTATAGCTATTCTAGCTTGTTCTTCCTTTATCCGTTCATTTGCACGTACACCATCCATTAGAAGCGCAACTTTTGGAGTTCCATGAGGTACAGGACTTACTTCTGTTCCGTCCTTTAACCTAAAATATTTACCATCTCTGTAAACAATTTCACTTAATATTGGTTCAGCCATTTTACTCTCTAGAAAATGATTATATTTATAAATCTTTCGTTTTTAACTACTAGAAAATAACAAAAATAATTAAGTCGCCCTATGCTGCTTCCTCAGCCTTCTCTCTTTTTTCATCCTTTTGCGCTGCCATTTCCAGCGCATCTGCTGCTTTTTCTTCCATCGACGAGAGCTTCTCTTCATAAATAAAAGAATAAAAAAGTTGTATTTAAATCTATTTACTTAAAAGATAATTTGATTATATCTACAGGTATTATTGATTGAGGGGCTTTTATTTAAAATGTTAAATCTGGCTTCGCCAAATTCTTGTGCTCGGGCTCGCTATTGTCCACACGCTCGCCCTCGCCAAATATTCATTAAATAACGCAATCGCAAGCTGGTTACCTTCTTCTTGTTTTGAATCCAGAGGTCGCTCGCGGATTGTTTAATTTAATTTGATTTTTATTGAAATTTTTTAATGCGTATCTCAATCGATTAATATATCAAATTCCGTAACCTTTATAAATAACCAGATACTTCCCTTTCTAATGAAAATTAATCCTTCTTTAGACAAAAGACTATGATTACATTGTTATTTAATCTAAAGGGGGATTCCTATGCCTTTATTCAGCCGTTACACGCCCTGGTGGTGTAATCCGGCTCAGCATGAAGCCCTGTCGCGGCTTCGATTCGGGTTCAAAATATCGCGACCGTCAAGGTTTCGATTGGAAGTCCCGACCAGGGCGCTTTTACGATTGAACGCGAGAATGCTCAAAAACATTTTCGCATTCATGCCAATGGGCCGGTAGCTCAGCCTGGTAGAGCACCTGAGATATTCAGGCATAAAAATATGATGTCGGGTGAAACTTTTAATCAGGTGGTCGCGAGTCCGAATCTCGTCCGGCCCACTAATAAAATTCACAAATAAAATCAATCGCTTGATTTGGAATAGTGACACAGCAAAAGATGAAGAAGCAGAAATTCAAGGTTGACAAGCACATACTGACTCCAAAGCACTTGAAGCTTGGCGAAAGAGAAAAAGCACAGCTGCTTGAAAAGTATCATGTAACTTCTAAGGAGCTGCCAAAAATACTAAAGACAGACTCGGCTATAAAGGAATTGGACGCAAAGCCAGGCGATGTAATAAAAATAATAAGGAAAAGCCAGACTGCCGGCGATGCAGTTTTTTACAGGGTGGTGTCAGATGTATAAATACGGAAAAACGCTGATACAAAAATATTTTGAAGAGCAGAGTTTTGTAGATTCCGATATAGAGTCATTCAACAATTTTATCGACAAGGAGCTTCTGAAGATAATTGAGGAAAACAGGGAGATAATTCCCACCATAATACCCCATAATATTGATGAGTTCAAGATAAAGTTTGATAAAATATGGGTTGAAAAACCCAAGATGACTGAAGCTGATGGTTCTATAAGGAATATCTATCCTATGGAAGCGCGGCTGAGAAAAATAACCTATTCTGCCCCGTGCTGGATAACGGTGAGCGAGCACATCAACGGCGTGCAGCGTGAAAGCCTCGACACCCAGATTGGAAATCTGCCGATAATGCTGAAGAGCAAATGGTGCCATTTGCATAAACTTGGCAGGGATGAACTTATTGCAAAAGGCGAAGATCCTGATGAGCCAGGCGGCTATTTCATAATAAACGGAACAGAAAAAGTTCTCATTACAATAGAGGATTTGGCTTCAAACAGGTTCTTAATAGAAAAAGATGCGACAGGGCCAAGCGAGACAGTCGGCAAGTTATTCTCAGAATACGGCTCATTCAAAATTCCGCACACAATGGAAAAGATGAAAGACGGCTTGTTCTATCTTACTTTTACGAGGGTGAAAAGGATACCAGTTATTGTCGTTATCAAGGCTCTTGGATTGTTAAAGGATGAGGAGATAACTAAATTCATATCTGCTGAAAGGCAGTTTGACGAAGTCATCATCAACTTATTGGAGTTTGTAAGCATAAAAAATGAGGAAGAGGCATTGGATCACATTGCAAAAAAGATAGGTGTTACTCAAGCAAAGGAAGTAAGAATTGAAAGAATGACTGAAATACTGGACAAATATCTGCTGCCGCATCTCGGAACAAAGCCTGAAGACAGGATATTCAAAGCGTACAATTTATGCAAAATGCTGAAAAAATACATTCTGGTTTCAAACGGCGAGCGCGACAGCGACGACAAGGACCATTACATGAATAAAAGGCTTAAGATGAGCGGCGACTTGCTTGCCGATTTGATAAGGCTTAACCTAAAAGTCCTCATTGGAGATTTATTGTATAACTTCCAGAGAATTGTAAAAAGAGGCAAGTTCCCTTCCATAAAAAACATAATCAGGGACAAGCTTTTGACGCAAAGGATTTACTCGTCAATGGCAACCGGAGTTTGGGTAGGCGGCAGAAAAGGTATAAGCCAGCGCATTCAAAGGCTGAATTACCTTGAGACTTTGTCGCATCTGCAAAGGGTAGTAAGCCCGCTTAGCGCTTCACAGGAGAATTTTGCGGCAAGGGAACTGCATCCAACGCATCTTGGAAGGCTCTGCCCTATTGAAACTCCTGAAGGAACAAACATCGGCTTGAGGAAAAATTTGGCATTGCTCTGCACCATATCGGCAGAGGCAAATGAGGAAGAAATCTTGAAGTCGCTTAAAGGAATGGGCTTGAAGGTGATAAAATAAATCCATTAATAATAATTCAATAAAAATTCAACATTAAAAATTTCAATAACGATATTAAAAATAAACAATCACGAGAGCGACTTTTATGAGTATTAGTGATAAAAGTAAACCGCTTTTGATGTTTTTATTGAATAAATAGGCGAGGCTCGAGCGCCTGTCCAACAGCGAGAGCCGAGCACAAGATATTGTTGCCGAAGGCAACGGATTGAAGGATTAAGACAAAATCAAAAATTAACCAAACAATAAAATGGCAGAAGTATATCTTAACAGCAAATTTGTAGGCAATGTTGACAACCCTATTGAATTTGTGCAAAAAATAAAAGAAGAGCGAAGAAAAGGCGCGATTACAGAAAAACTTAATGTTTATTACAATGAAAAAGCAAATGAGGTGCAGCTGGAAAGCTCAAAAGGGCGTGCAAGAAGGCCATTGATAATTGTGAAGGACGGCGCTCCGTTATTGATGGAAAAGCACATAAAGCAGCTGGAAAAAAATGAGATATCCTGGTCGGATCTGGTGAAACAGGGCGTAATCGAATACCTGGATGCGGCAGAAGAGGAAAATACGCTGATAGCATTTTTTGAAAATGAACTGACCCCTGAGCATACGCACCTTGAAATAACGCCAATGGCTATGCTGGGCTATTGCACTTCTCTTGTTCCATACGGCAACTTTAACCAGTCAACAAGGCTTAATGCAGGCTCAAAAAATCAAAAACAGGCATTGGGATTTTATGCCTCAAACTTTGCCGTGAGAATGGATATGGATGTAAACTTATTCCACTACCCCCAGTCTCCTTTGGTTAACACGATAATGCACGACATATCTAATTACGACAAGCACCCGGCAGGGCAGAATATAGTGGTTGCTATAATGAGCTACAAGGGCTACAACATGGAAGATGCGATAGTGCTGAACAAAGGCTCGATAGAAAGGGGCTTTGGAAGATCCACTTACTACAGGCCTGCAATTGCTGAGGAACTTCGATATGCAGGCGGCTTGGTTGATCAGGTATGCATACCTGATAAGGATATCAAGGGGTACAAAACAGAAAAAGATTACAGGTTTCTGGAAGATGATGGGATAATATACCCTGAGGCAAAAGTCAGGGAAGGGGATGTTGTGATTGGAAAAACTTCGCCTCCAAGATTTTTGAGTTCGATGGAGGAGTACAGCTTAGCATCAAGCACAAGGCGTGAAAGCTCCATAAATTTGAAGCACGGCGAGGAAGGCATAGTGGACTTTATTTTACTAACTGAAAATGAGGAAGGCAACAAGCTCATACAAGTCAGGATAAGGGATGAAAGGATGCCTGAAATTGGAGACAAGTTTACAAGCAGGCACGGGCAAAAAGGCATTGTGGGACTGATTGTGCCTCAAAGTGATATGCCTTTTTCTGCATCGGGCATTGTGCCTGATTTGATATTCTCTCCGCATGGAGTGCCTTCCAGAATGACAATTTCTCATTTGATTGAAATGATTGCCGGCAAAGTCGGCGCGCTTGCAGGACGCTATATAAACGGCACAACATTCGATGCAGAGCCGGAAGAGAGGTTAAGAAAAGAGTTATTATCATTGGGATTTAGGGAAAGCGGCGTTGAAACCATGTACAATGGACAGACAGGCGAGCAATATACAGCTAAAATATTCATGGGCGACATGTATTACCTGAAATTAAAGCACATGGTTGCAAATAAAATTCATTCAAGAGCCCGGGGTCCGATACAGCTCCTGACAAGACAGCCAACAGAGGGCAGGGCAAAAGAAGGTGGTTTAAGGCTTGGAGAGATGGAAAAAGACACTTTTGTTGCGCACGGCGCATCATTGCTGCTGAAAGAAAGATTTGACAGCGACAGAACAGTAGTGCCAGTTTGCGAAAGCTGCGGAGTTATCGCCATCAAGGACAATTACAGAAACAAATCTTATTGCCCAGTGTGCGGCGAGAATGTAACTATTAGTGACATTGAGATAAGCTACGCTTTCAAGCTCATGCTTGACGAGTTCAAAAGCCTTGGGATTTATCCAAAATTACAGCTGGAAAGCAAGTATTAGTTTATGTTTTGTCAAAAACCACCAGTCAAAGACTGGTGGCATGTTGCTATCGCAAAAGTGATTCGTGGTTTTTGAGCACGCTCGGAATTCCACGAATGTATTTGTGG
>ORJL011565918.1_pt1 | contig 53006 bp, 42 predicted proteins | sample 1779941 | NCBI WGS metagenome assembly ORJL01 (sample SAMEA104232317, study PRJEB22302) | groundwater metagenome | biome: forest; feature: aquifer; material: groundwater | place: USA | collected 2011-08-07 | depth 5.8 m | reverse complement strand
GGTGCCCCTACACAACTTTGACATTGACACGCGCATCACAAAAAATTGCAAACTTGTCAAAGTGGTCAACGGGATGGTTTAGTAAATAGTATGCGGGGAGATAACGTTACTTCCTTGGTAAGAACCCGCTCGGTTGGCGTGGCGAGTATGACCACATGGTAAGAAATATATATCGTTATTCTGGGATGGTTTTGCCTTTCCAAATAACTTTAGTTAAATTGAGAGCAATTGTATGGGCGCAATTAATAACACTCACCAAGAACCATCCTATAAAAGAGAGCATCGTATTGCTCCCTACCGATATTTTCAATCGAGCAACAGTAAGGAATAAACAATGAGGCAAATCGTACTCGTATTGGTAATTATAATCACAATTGGATTTTTATCGTGTGAATACACCCCCTCAGAAACTAACTTTTATAATGTTGAGCGACCTTCGGCAAATGTTAACCTAATAATTTTAGATTCAAATCAAGTGAACTCGTTACGAGGAATGGCAAAGATTTCATTTCAATCGGTATTAGATGGGCATCAATACAAACGTAGCGAAATCTATGTAGATGGAAAGAGGGTGGGGTATGGGACTGAAAGTAATGGATATTTTACTTTGAATACAACCGATTATCCCGATGGTATGCATAAAGTCAAATATGTATTATATGTAAAAACAAATTCAGGAAGTTTGGCGGATATACTTTATGCGGAAGCATTTGTTGTCCAAAAAGAGTATGATGTACTCTTCTATAACGGAACCGTTCTAAGGCCACAAATACAATATATTACCGACACCATTGGAACGGTAAAAATTGTGTGGACCAAATATGCTCAGCAAGCATTTCACAAATATGTTGTTCAAAGAGACGGTCAAGTAATAGCAGTAATACAAGATGTTAATTGCACGTATTGGCTCGATAGCTCGTATGTAGGTGGTTATACACAATATGAAGTAGGTCTGTATGTCGGAGGAGAAGGAATATTCAGTACAATACAATCATTTAGTGCATCAATGCCTACACTTTCAGGAGCTATCGTAGGTGATGATAGTGCTCAGATAAAACTAACGTGGACAAGGTGCAAGTACGATAGTGGATTTTATGCATATAAAATATATGGACATGACGGCACAAGTATATATCACGTTTCGGTCATTGCGGAAATCCATGATATCAATCTGACCAGTTATATAGATTCTAGTTCTTTGTTCGGTCACTCAAAATACCAGATAGGACTAATATCCAAAACATACCAATCTCCTCTGGAACTATCAAATTCATTTGTTAGTTCACCCGGGAAAAAGGTATCTGAAATTATGAAGGGATCACATTTTGAATATGTTGATTCGACAAATAGATTTTACATGATTTCAGGGAGATACCCCACAAGCACATTAAAAGTTTATGATGGAACAACGTTTCAGGTTATAGCAATGAACCAAATGAGTCTCAACACATACCTTCGTTTTCAGGAAACGGGCTGCGATATTAGTATGAACGGGAAATGGTGTTATGCTATGGTAGATGATATGCCCTCTAAACTCTATCAGCTTGATCCTCAAACCCTTTCATTCATTGGCAATTCGATTACATTAGATGACCTTTATCCTTTTCAATCGGTATATTCAATTAGTGTCTCAGATAATAATCGGCTGATAGCATTAGGGCAACCCGAGGCTCAACTTGCACTTATTGATATGAATACACATAAATTGCTAGCAAAATCAAGGATTGGGGGATACGAGGACGTACGAGCAAACAACCTACAAATAAGTCGAAGAGGGGAATATTTCCTCAACAAGACATCACTTTTCCGTTATATCAATGATACGATAATAAAAATTGCTGATGTTCCCTCAACATCAAAATTTATGAGAGAACCGAATAAACTTGTTCGTCAGGTTGGGACAATCATTCAGATTGTTCTGCTTCCTTCTCTATCAGTAGAGCGCGAAATTTCGATTGGTACGGGACAAACATTTTTAGACTATGATCCTAAGACCGGATATATAAATTGTACCGGTTCAAATACAGGGTTTTATAAATTTTATGATCTTAGTACCGGGCGGTTAGTCAAAACGATTCCAGTGTATACCGAATCATCGGTATATAAATTTCAAGGAGGAGTACTTTTTACAAATAATTCTTATTTGAAGATACAGTTTTAAGGAGGATCAAATGAAAACATATATAACAATTTTTTTTATCCTTGTAGGAGTACAAAATAGTTTCTCACAGCTTTCTTTATTCGCCAAAGTTGAATACAATCATTTTCAGATGATGGACCTGAAAGAGTATCAGAACGAATTATTGGCAGGTATTGTTGGTGGAGGGATCCCTGCAAAGATTACCGAGAATTATCCACCGTATATCGGTTACCAAATCGGATTCAAAATTCCGGCTGAAGAAAATATCTACGTCGGAGGATTCGGGGGCTACACGTCCACCGGAAGTAGAATCCATTATCAAGATTATTCCGGTGAACTTATTAATGATCAAATTGCCTCGGCTTATACGTTTGCAGGAATCTTGGGTACCAAACAATTGCTTTTTGAAAACCTCTCGTTAGACCTTAGTCTTTCTCTCGAATTAATTATCTCGTCGTGGGATAACAAATCTACTTTAACGCTGGGAGATTCAACTCAACAAGTCAATTTAGAGTTCGGCTCACTATCATTTAGTATAGAACCAACTGTAACACCAACGTATTCGTTTAAGAATATGAACATAGGCTTATCTGCTTCCTATCTTTTGTGTATTCCAACCTCGTTAGAGTATAGTAGTATTTCCGATGCTTATCTCATTCATCGAAACAAAAACAGGGTGCTGATTGACTGGAGTGGCTACCGCATCGGGCTTATTATAGGCTACGTGTTTTAGTACAAATGTTCCTGTTTCCAATCCCATCGTGATGACCAATAGCATTGTTGTAAAATACTGATTGTTTTAATTATAGTTACCTTATTGAATGTGCTCTTTTTATTAACAATCTAAGCATAGAAAATACTCACGACTAGTCCCCTTGCGACTTTGCGTGACTTAATCACGCACTTTTCGCGCCAAAACCACCCCAATCCCTCCCATTTTAGCCACTTTGAAAACATTGAAAAATTCCTGAGGTGTTTCAAACTTTTCAAAGTTACAAACCTCAAAAACAGCTCGTTTTAAGTACTTTGTCCGCGAAGGGATGCCCTTGGCACAGTTTGCAACTTTGCAATATTGCAAACTTTTTTGAAAGTGTTGCAAAATTGCAAACCCTTTGTGGCAACTTTGACCTTTTGAAAATTTTTTGTGATGCGCGTGTCAATGTCAAAGTTATCATTCCTATCTTCTCTGCACTTCGTGCCCACCGCTCACCATATCCAATCAAAAAATTCAAAATCAGAAATCTAAACTTTTTTTCTCGTTCCAACGGTCGCATCAGCTATCACCGTTGGAATGTAGATGGGACGCTCCTGTTTACAATCCCCTCGGGACGTCCGTAAACCCGATGTCAATAGAACAAATTCTTTCAACTCTACAAATCCTCGCCCGATGTTGTAAGTATCATTTCAGTTATTAAAATTTTACTGAGGTCGAAATATTGTAAGAAATGGTAGGATAAAAACAAAAGTAACTGTGTATAGTTTAAGGGAGATGTCGGACGTCCCAAGGGGATCGTTGACGGGAGCGTCCGATTATGCACTCCCACGCAAGACAGACTGTGTGAAAAGTCTGATTTACGAAATATTATTGTTGAATATGAATCAAAATCGAAACTTATTTTTGAAAAAAAATGAGTTCTCGCACGGTCTGAAGAGCGTAGGAACGAGAAGATGTCCCAAGGGGGTTATTAACCTGCGACTAAAGAAATGACTTTAGGGTAGTTCTAAAAACCCTTTACGCTCTGTTCTGCGTCCTCTCAGAACCACGAAATCAAATAGGATTGAGCACTCTGCGAGGACGCAGATTGGAGCTGGGGTAGTTTTTGGAACCACCCTTTAATAAAAACCCTCGTTTTTGAGTAACGAGGGTTTTTTGTTGTTAATTCTTTTCGTTCAGTTTGTTGGGATCGGGAAGGTTTTTGGCAATTCTTGCCATTATGCCTTTCGATTTCTTTGAGGGGTCTACCTTCTTCAAGGGTTCATCTCCGTGTTTATGTTTTACATATTCTTGCTGGACGATGGAAAGAATATTAAATACGAGATAGTATAAATTCAATCCTGCGGGGAACGACATAAATAAAAGGGTCATCATAATCGGCATCAACCAGACCATCATTTTTTGGCGCGGGTCTTGCACTGTCATTTTCTGTTGAACGATCATAGCAATACCGAGGAGTACTGCGAGTCCGCTGATTTGATCGATTCCGAAAATCGGGATTTTAAATGGAAGCGTTGTAATAATATCGGGGATGGATAAATCTTGTATCCAACCAAAGAATGCGGCTTGACGAAGCTCGATTGTAGAGCGGAACACCGCCCACAACGCATAGAGAATTGGCAATTGCAACAGCATGGGTAAACACCCACCCGCCGGATTAACCCCATACTCTTGATACAGCCTCATGGTCTGTACGTTCAGCTTCTGCGGATCCTCCTTGTATTTTTCTTTTAACTCCGTAATCATCGGTTGAAGCGCCTGCATCTTGCGCATGGATGTTAAACTGCTCTTTGTAAGAGGGTGTAACACAATCTTCACAATGATGGAGAAAATAATAAGAACGATTCCGTAATTCGGAATGAACATCTTTAAGAATTGGAAGGTTGGAATAATAAGATACTCGGAGATCGGGCGGATGATAAACGCGGCACCGAGGCTCATCATTTTATCGAGTTCAACATTATAACTCTTCACCGTGTTGAAATCTAAAGGACCCATGAACAATGTAAATCGTGAAACCTCTACATTATGTCCGGAGAATTTCATTTTAATTGCCATGCTGTAATCTTCTTTTTCACCGTGATCAGGCATGGGCATACGATTGCCCTCTAAATAGGCTCCTTGACTTTCGCCTGTTTGGGGAATAATGGCAATGCCGAAGTATTTATTTCTCATTGCCACCCATGTAACCTGACCGGAGATTGGGGGTAGTTTAACAAGTTCGTTGTTTGTTGTTGCATCAATTTCGGTCATTTCCCCACCCGCAAATGCTGCGGCATGTGAAGAACTCGATTCGTCAACGCTGTTTTGTTCGGCATATTTCATACCGGTTTCCCATGAAACCTGATATTCAAAATCAGAAATAATCATTTCCATCTTTTCGAAACGGTAGGAAACGCTGACATCGTACCGGTTACCGTGGAAGGTCATGATTTTATAAATACGACTTCCGGCGTTGAGTTCGAGAACGAATGTTACAACGGCGGAATCGGTTTCACCGAGTTTAATCTTTTGTAAGTGTGGAAGGTCGGATTTGAAAAAGAGATTTTTCGTGCTGACAACTTTTCCCTCGTTGGTTGAGAAGAGCATGTGGAAATCGCCCCCCTTACTTTCATCAATAAGGTTAACGGGGTATTGATCCCATGTTTTATATTTAGTCAGTTCCCACGATTTAATAGCGCCACCCTTGGTTGAGAGTTTTGCGTTATAAAGATCTGTCTCAACAAGGATAGTTTTTTTCTCGCCAACGGCAAGCGGAGCAAAAATTTTCCCTAGCGTATCTTCAGCTGAATATGTTGCAGGAGCGGGGCCTGAATGTAACGAGGGGTTTGCCTTGAGGCTATCCTTGTGCGGTTGTACTGCTGTTGAATCATGCGTCACGGTTTGTTGTGGTTTTGGGGGAGGAACTGTTATCCACATCCAAACCATTAAAATCAAGCCAATGAGAACAAACGCTATAACTGTATTTCTATCCATAAAGATTCTTTTTTATTAATACTCTGTTGTACTACGACTTATACGTGTGTTTCTATAATCTGTTGCCGATCGAATGCGTATCACCGATCTGCCATATCATTTTTCATCGCTACCGAACTCATCACCTAGGGGCTGTCTCAAAAGTCGGGTCTTCCTGTAGTAGCGGGTCACCAGACCCGCAAAATGAAACAAAATACGGTGCCGATTTGATAATCGGCTACTACAGCTAATCTTTCGAGACAGCCCCCGGAAGATTCATAAATTTTAAGGAACGGGGTCAAATCCTCCGGGATGGAGAGGATGGCATTTTCCAATTCTTTTCACTGATAATATAAACGCTTTTACAAAACCATACTTTTGGAACGCTTCCAATGCATACGAAGAACAGGTCGGGTAGAAGCGGCATGTATTTCCGGGTAACATCGGAGAAATACCTTTTTGATATCCTCGAATGAGAAGGATAACGCCCTTATTGAGAACGCGCAAGTTTACCCTTTGAAATTTTTGATAATAACATAATGATATCATCCCTGATACCGGCATAGGATGGCAACTGAGGTTCTTTACTTTTAGGAGACGAATAAACGAAAAGAATCTGTATCTGTGGATCAGAATCTTGCACCTGTGAAAGAAGTAATTGTTTATTCAATCGGTAGGCTTCACGCATACGACGGCGCACATAGTTTCGATCAACTGCGCGTTTGAGAGATTTTTTTACGGCAAAGGCAACAGCAACTCCGGGTGTGAAGCGCCTGACCTCCCTTGGCTTCGTGGTTACGTAACAACGAAGAATTTTTCCTTCAAATTTCTTACAATTTTGTAAAAGGTGCTCAACAGTACTGTTGCCCCTCAAAATTTCAGATTTTTTGAGAGTAAATTGCACCTTCAAAATTGTTAGTGACGTTCATCGCTGACAGTAAGTTTCCAACGTCCCTTTGCGCGACGACGTGAAAGGACCTTGCGACCATCTTTTGAAGACATACGTTCGCGGAATCCGTGTTTGTTTTTACGTTTTGTATTACTTGGTTGATATGTTCTTTTCATAAATTATCCTAATTTCGTTCTATTTAAGATGAAAAAAAGAGGATCATAGAATATGATCCTCGACATTCTTACATAGGTCAGATAAAATATGAAATTCTCTCCTCAAAAACAAACACAAATTTTTCCTTTTTTAATCCTTGACCTAATGCATAATTCTTTGTATACTCAAATAGCTAACATACCGCATTTTGTGTGTTGATAAAATGTGGATAACTTTTAATAGCATGAAAATTACTCTATTTTGATAGTATTTTACTGCTTTCTGACTTAAAGTAAAATGTTAATAACTTGAGCCTTAGTCTATTTAATGTATGATTCTAACCGTAAAAAATAACAATTTGTTAATATCTAAGTCAAGATAAGCATTTTTTTAACCCAATAACCAAAGTTGTTCACATAGTTGTTAACACAATGTGGATAATTTAAGTATTTTCTGTAACCCTATATTTGACAATAGTTTACCTGAATGGAAAACACAAGTTTTGAACACACACCAATGATCGAGGTTGATAAAACCAATCAAAGCCCGGCAACTGTGGATATATCTGCACACCAGATATGGGAAGCATGCCTTGAGATCATTCGTTCAAAAATCAGCAATTTGAACTATAAAACATGGTTTGAGCCTATTGTTCCAATTAAAATAGACCAAAATAGATTACATCTGCGCGTTCCGAGTCCGTTTTTCTTTGAATGGATAGAAGAACATTTTTATACACTTATCAATGAGTCGCTTATTACTGCATCGGGTACCGGGCTTGTTGCACAATATTTAATTTCAGAAGACGAGGAATCGGCATACTCGGAAAGCGTACCGCAACCAACGTTTACCAATACGGTTCCGGTACAACCGATATATTCTTCCACGGCAACAACAAATTCATACTCCTATAAACCTCAGCCACAAGTAGCGTCTAAACCAAAAATGGAGACGGGGCTAAACCCCCGTTACACATTTGAACATTATGTAAAGGGTGAGAGCAATCAGTTTGCACTTGCGGCGGCATTGGCAGTTGCAAACAATCCGGGCGGCACATCGTTCAATCCGTTAGTTGTGTATGGCGGCGTGGGGTTAGGGAAGACGCATCTTGTGCAAGCAATCGGGAATCAAGTTGTGCAATCAGGAAAACCGGCGAGAGTATTGTATCTTTCAAGTGAACGATTTACCGTTGACTTTGTTGATGCAATTCAGAAAAACAGTATCTCTGAGTTTTCTAATTCATACGGAAGCGTAGAACTGCTTATTGTTGATGATATTCAATTTTTTGCAGGAAAAGAAAAGACACAAGATTATTTCTTTCATATTTTTAATGCATTACACCAACAGGGGAAACAGATTGTTTTATCGTGTGACCGTTCACCAAAAGAGATAAAAGGGCTCACAGATCGCTTAATTTCCCGTTTTCAGTGGGGATTGACCACCGATGTACAGCCGCCGGATCTGGAAACGCGTATTGCAATTTTAAATAAGAAGAGCGCAACAGAGGGTGTTGCAATCCCCCATGAAATTGTTGAGTTCATTGCATCGAACGTGACGACAAATATTCGTGAGCTGGAAGGATGTTTAATTGGTGTTGTTGCACGTGCATCTCTTGAGAGCAGAACAATTGATATTGACTTGGCGAAGGATGTCATTCGTTCGGTGATAGGTGAGTTCCGTACTCATATTACGATTGAAGATATTCAGCGTTTGATTAGTCAGCACTTTAGCATACCCGATGATTTATTAAGAGGAAAAACTCGTAAACAGGAAATTGTCTATCCCAGACAGATTGCTATGTACTTAGCTAAAGAGTTAACGAACTCTTCTTTGAAGACTATAGGGTTACATTTTGGTGGGCGCGATCATAGTACTGTTATCCACGCATACCAAACTGTTGAGGATAATATGAAGGTGAACCCGAAGGATAGACAGATTGTGTTAACGTTGAAATCGAAGTTGGAGAGTAGGATGTAAGTAGGCGATGGGCGTAACAGTTTATTGGGCGATGGGTATAAAACCCATCGCTGTAGCATGAAAAATATTATTGGTTGGAAGACTACAAGTCCGTAAACAAACACGGCAAACAGGTCCCATTGGAATGGTTTAACTAAATGTCTGTCCTACTATTCTAAATACAGTTATATATAATCACAATAATATCAAGTGAATATATATAACTGTATAACGTGTGTATATGTGCCTTTTTTATCTGGATAACTTGTGACTGTATTGGGGATAAAACGGGTTATTTTTAGAGATTCTATTCTGTTGTGGAAAGTGTGAACAAAAGTTTGAGTTATTAACATAGGGGTAACATTATTAATTGGGATTGATGGCATTATAAGAGGTTAAAGGGCATAATACCTGAGTTATCAACTTATTCACACCATTAATATTAATACTCTTACTTATATAAAACTTATATTTATAATTATATATGTTGTAAGGGGTTACAAGGATTTTGTAATTGTAAGTGATGGGAAAAATGCTTACTTTCGTACCGTATATTTATCACCTTTTTCTGTTTTTGGAGTTTAGCTACATGAAATTTTCTGTTTCTACCAACGAGTTCCAAAAGTTACTGGGCAGTATCAGCGGAGTAATCCCCTCGAAATCAACCCTCCCTATTTTGGAAAATTTTCTTTTCGAGCTTTCGGGCAACTCTCTTCAGGTTACTGCTACCGACCTTGAGATGTACACAACTGTTAGTATTAATGTGGATAGCGCAGACAAGGGGAAGTTAGTTATCCCTGCAAAACGCATTCTTGAGATAGTGAGGTCTATTACAGACCCAACTATGAAATTTAATGTTGATGTTGAATCAAATAAAATTGTATTGACCACAGAAAACGGTGAGTATAAATTAACCGGTGAATCGAGCGAGAACTATCCATCGTTACCGGAATTTAAAGGTGAAAAAGAACTTAAAGTAAGCAGTGATGTTCTTAAGAGAATGATCACCAAAGCGGAATTTGCAGTAAGTTCCGATGAGTTACGACCTGCTATGACAGGCGTGCTTGTTCAAATCAGACCGGAAGAATTATCCGCAGTATCAACCGATGGCCACCGATTGGTACGATATAGAAATACAACATTTACATCGAAGCATAAAGCTGTGGATTTAATTATTCCTGCAAAAGCATTAAAACTTACAGTAAAATGTCTTGAAGAATCGGAAGGAACAATGTTCTTCAATGAATCGCATATCAAATTTTTACTTGGTAACATCACACTTATTACCAGACTTATTGAAGAAAAATATCCTAATTTTGAAAGCGTTATCCCTGTTGATAACACGAAGAAATTAGTTGTCAATAAAAACCAACTTCTTTCATCGGTGAGAAGAACTGCGTTATTTGCAAACACTACAACACGACAGGTGCGTTTTTCAATGACAAGCGGAAGTTTAGCAATTTCTGCAGAGGATATTGATTTCGGAAGTGAAGCAAAAGAAACACTTACCTGTGATTATGATGCAGAACCAATGGAAATAGGGTTTAACGCAGGATATGTAGTTGACGTATTATCTCATGTTGATTCAGAAGATGCGATCTTTATGCTCAGTCAACCGACACGTGCAGTTATGGTAAAACCAACGACATCACAAGAGGGTGAAGATGTTCTTATGCTGGTGATGCCTGTTCGCTTAAATGCGTAACGGCAACGGTGGATGCGTTTAACCACACTACGGCTTCATAATTTCAGGAATCATTCCGATTCGTTGTTTGAGTTCGGCGGCGGAACCAATCTTTTCTTAGGCGACAACGGTCAAGGAAAAACAAATGTCCTTGAAGCAATCTCGTATCTGTGCCTCACTAAAAGTTTTTATGTGAGCGCGGATTCTACGGTGTTGCGTCTTGGAGAGGATTTTTTTGAAGTTGAAGGAACGTTTACTCTCGGAACAGAAAGTGAAAATAAAGTTCGGGTTGCTTATGATAAGAAGCAAACCGATAAAGTGTATTTTATCAACAAGAAAGCAATAGAACCATTTTCTTCCGTTATTGGCAGATTTCCTGTAGTGATTTGTTCTCCGGAGCATAACCCGGTAACAGCCGGCGGTCCGGATGAACGCAGAAGATTTTGTGATTTTGTGATTTCTCAGGCAAGTTCACTGTATTTTAAGGCATTGCTTGAATACCGCAGAGTATTAAAACAACGAAATAAGATTTTATTAGATGCCAGATTAAGTAATACCGATCCATCCCGGTTATTGGAATCGTGGGATGAACAGTTGATACAATTTGGCAGTACGCTGATTCACCGACGAAAGTTGTTTTTTGAAGGATTTAAAGAAATTCTTCATACAACATATCATCGACTTATCGGTGAAGAAGAAGAACCGGCAATAGAGTACGCTCCGTTTGAAGAAAATTTCTCAACCGAAGATGAATGCCGGCAGTTGATGAAAACAGCATTAGAAAAAAGTAAACGCGACGAAACACGGGTCGGCTCTACCCTTGTTGGACCACACAGAGATGAATTTGTATTTAAAATCAATGGACTTGATTTACGGAAATACGGTTCGCAGGGTCAGCATAAAACGTTTTTGGTCGGGTTGAAGTTAGGTGAGTTTTTTTACTTAAAAAATCTCAGTGATGAAACTCCGTTACTTTTGTTAGATGATATTTTTAGTGAGTTAGACGAACACCGTTCCGAGCGGTTATTGGATTTTGTCGGGACAATTAGTCAGACATTTATTACTTCAACATCTGTAAAATGGTTTGAACCATTTATGGAGTTTGGTGATGCGAACAGAAAACATTACATCCATAACGGCGGTGTTGTAACAGATGCGCAATAAAGAAACAAGCACATCAACAACTCCGGTTGAGTTCAGTATTATACTTGAATCTATAATTCAGAAATTGGGAATAGGTCCCAAATTAAAAAAAGCTGAAGCAATGGATAAATGGAATGAAGTCGTTGGCGAGCAGATTGGAAACGTTACACGCCCGCTGAAGATTGAAGGGGAAACGTTGCTTGTTCATGTGACCTCGGCAGTGTGGCGTAACGAGTTGGTGTTTTTGAAACGCGAGTTAATTGCAAAAGTAAATAAGGCAGTCGGTCAGGAAATTATTAAGGAAATAATTTTTAGGTAGGGTTAACACACCCTCGGCCAAAGGCTGACAGGCTAAGGAAAAAGAGTAAAATAAATATTTGTTTACAACTACGTTAAAAACTAAAACTGTGATATCAATCTAAAATATTGATAACACACCCCTGCCCCCTCTCAAGAGGGGAATATTACCCGTTGCCTAAAGGCAACGGCAATAAATAAAAGAAAGTATTGCCGTCAGAACCATCGGACGGAAAAATGTTCATTGTACCACAAAAAGAAATTATGAAACCAGAAAAAGAAACAAAGAAAAAGCAAGAAGGTCAGTACACAGCTGATAATATCACCGTTCTTAAAGGATTAGAGCCTGTACGGCAACGCCCGGCTATGTATATTGGTGATATCTCGGCGCGTGGTCTTCACCATCTTGTGTATGAAGTTGTTGATAACTCAATCGACGAAGCGCTTGCAGGATATGCCCATAATATTAATGTCAGCATTAATAAAGATGGCTCTATCACTGTAAAAGACGATGGTCGCGGTATTCCTACCGACATGCACCCCGAAGAAAAACGTTCTGCGCTTGAAGTTGTTATGACTGTGCTTCATGCCGGCGGTAAATTCGATAAAAGTACGTACAAAGTATCCGGCGGTCTGCATGGCGTTGGTGTTTCGGTGGTGAACGCACTATCGGAATGGCTTGAAGCAGAAGTTTCGCTTGACGGAAAACTTTGGTTTCAGAGATATGAAAAAGGCGTACCTCAAGCTCCAGTAAAAGTTATTGGGAAGTCCGATCCAAAGAAAACCGGTACAAAGGTAACATTCTATCCTGATGGTACTATTTTCAAAAATAGAACATATAAATTCGATACCATTGCAGAACGTTTACGAGAGTTAGCGTTTCTTAATCCCGATGTGGTTATCACGATTGCCGATTTACGAAAAGGAGAAGAACACGAAGAAACATTCCACTTCAAAGGTGGTATTTCTGAATTCGTAAAATACATTGATGCAACCCGTCCATCACTTTTGAAAAAAGGCTTCTATGCAAAGGGGCAGGACAAGGATGAGAACGGGCGCATGGTCGAAGTGGAAGTCGCATTCCAATACAATGACCAATACAATGAAAATGTGTACTCGTATGTAAACAATATTAATACGCATGAAGGTGGAACCCATCTTGTCGGTTTCCGAACAACATTAACTCGTACTCTTAACAATTATGCATCGAAGAGCGGAATTGTTAAAGAAAACTGTGTACAGTTAACCGGCGATGATTTCCGTGAAGGATTGACAGCTGTGTTAAGTGTGAAGGTTCCTGAGCCACAATTTGAAGGACAAACAAAAACAAAGCTTGGCAACAGCGAAGTAAAAGGTATTGTTGAAGGTGTAGTCGGGGAGCAATTAGCGACATGGCTCGATCAATCACCCGGTGATGCGCGGAAGATTATTGAAAAATGTTTACGTGCAGCAGAAGCGCGAGAAGCGGCACGCAAAGCGCGTGAATTAGCGCGACGAAAAAACGCACTTGAATCATCAAGTCTTCCCGGTAAACTTGCCGATTGCTCAATAGAAGATCCTGAGCATTGCGAGTTATATCTTGTTGAAGGTGACTCGGCAGGCGGTAGTGCAAAACAGGGTCGTGACAGGAGATTTCAGGCAATTCTTCCTCTTAAAGGAAAAATCCTCAATGTTGAAAAATCGCGTATGCACAAGATACTTGAGAACGAAGAAATACGCTGTATTTTTCAAGCAATCGGTACGGGCGTAGGCGAAGACTTTGACGCCAAAAAATTGCGGTACGGAAAAATCATCATCATGTGCGACGCCGACGTAGACGGTTCGCATATTCGTACATTATTGTTAACGTTGTTTTTCCGTCACATGAAGACGTTGGTAGAATTGGGGAATGTGTATATCGCACAACCGCCATTGTACAAAGTGAAAAAAGGGAAACAGGAATTATACGCATTCGATGAGGAAGAACGAGATGAAATCATCAAGCGTTTAAGGGGTGATAAGAAAAAAGAAGAAGTCGAAGAAGTGCCGGCAGAAGTAGTAGAAGGAGAAGAAGCCGTTGTTAATATCGGCGGTATTACCATCTCACGATTCAAGGGTCTTGGAGAAATGAATCCCGAACAACTTTGGTCGACAACGATGAATCCCGAAACCCGCACAGTGTTACAGGTTGCGATTGAAAACGCCGCAGATGCAGACAGAACATTTTCCATTTTAATGGGAGATGAAGTAGAACCGCGCCGCGACTTTATCGAGAAGAATGCAAAGTATGTACGAAACTTGGATGTGTAAGAATGGAGCGTAAGTTCACAATATTAAAGCGTGGTAAGCAGTCATTGCTTAGTCTTGAAGGTAATGATTCGGATTTTGAAGACCGATATGAAATTGAGTTTTTACTTTCATTGACACCTGTTCAGCGTTATAGTATTATGAAGCGTCTTGTTCGACAAGGGAAAAAAATGTTAGAAAAAAATGACCATAAAAACACTCCTTCTCTCGTTACAAGAACATAATGTCACATTTATTGTGATCGGAGCGTGGGCGTTTCCTGCTCACGGGTATATACGATATACCGGTGATATTGATATTTTTATTAAACCAACGCGGATTAATGCAAAAAAAACGCGAGATGCCCTTATAGCAATAGGTTATGAGGTTGTAAAAGATGCAAAAGTAGAAATCTTTTTGAAGACAAAGGTTTTGATTCGTAATTATGCTCTACAGACAGATATTCATCCTTTTGTTAAAGGATTAGCCTTTGCTGAGGCATGGCTTCATAAAGTTGAAACACAAATTGATGGTGTAACGGTGTTTGTTCCCTCTCTCGATGATGTTGTTCTGATGAAAAAGGCAGCGGGCAGGGGAAAAGATAAATTAGATTTAATCCATCTAAAAAAGTTACAGAAAAAAAAATCCGTTAGAACGAAGTAAGTACGAAAATTGGATGTGTAATGATACTTTTTATGGATACGGTAAAGAATATTAATATTCCCGATAGTCTTAAGAACGATATTTCAAGGGCAGTGACCTTATTGTTAGCAGGGGGCTGTTCCAAAGTTTCTCTTTTTGGCTCAACAGTTGAAGGAACATTAACAAAGAATTCGGATCTAGATATTGCTATCCGTGGATGTCCTCAGGAAAAATTTTTCCGTGTCCTTGGAAAACTACTTTTGGGATTAGAGCATAGAGTTGATCTAGTAACCCTTGATTCAAATGATGCCTTTTCGCGTTATTTATTAAATGAAGGAACACTTGTTAAGGTCAGCTGAAAATGTTTAAGAAACCAAATTTTGCAGAATTAGACCGGGTTGTTGATGAGTATGAACGCAAGCATCCTTTGACGATTAGCCAAAAGTACGGAATACTTGATGCCTTGTACGAAGAAGCTAAAATGTTCGGGCATTTTCAAACCGTAGCAACACTTGAAGGAATAGAGATAGATATTCAAATAGCTAGAATTGTAAATACTGATGTTTGCCGAACTTCTTGAACGGATCGCGATCGTTTTTGCGCGTGAGTCGATACCATATATGGTTATAGGTGGACAGGCCGTTCTGGCACATGGAGAACCGCGTTTAACAAAAGATATAGATATAACGATTGGTTTAGATACAGATCAATTGTCATTCATACTGAAGCTTTCTTCTGAACTTCATCTGAAACCGATGACTGAAAAGATTGATGAATTTGTTCATGCAAATGCAGTTTTGCCGTTATCAGATACGCGAAGCGGAATAAGGGTCGATATTATTTTTTCGTTTATGCCATACGAACGCGACGCAATCATACGTTCAAAAAAGTTTACTATAGGCAAGACACAGATTAATTTCGCCTCGGTTGAAGATACAATACTTCATAAATTATTCGCGGGACGACCCCGGGATATTGAAGACGTTCGAGGGATAATAAAACTGAATAGGAAGATAGATACTGATTACCTTAATCGTTGGCTACAAGAATTTATGAACGTGACAGAGAGAAATTTAATACAAGAATTTAATGATCTATTGAATACGTACGGCAATAATAAACAAATTCAATAGTGAAAGAACAACTAACTATAAACGAATAACAAAACAATGGCAACACTAAGCGAAAAAATAGTTCCTGTAGATATTGAAGAAGAAATGAAAGGCTCGTACATCGATTATGCGATGAGCGTAATTGTGTCGCGCGCCTTACCCGATGTGCGCGATGGTATGAAACCTGTTCACAGGCGCGTGCTGTACGGAATGAGCGAGCTTGGATTGGCGAGCAACCGTGCCTACAAGAAGAGCGCACGTATCGTTGGAGAAGTACTGGGTAAATATCACCCGCACGGAGATACGGCCGTGTATGATACGATGGTTCGTATGGCACAGGATTTCTCGCTCCGCTATCCGTTGGTTGACGGGCAGGGTAACTTCGGGTCGATGGATGGTGACTCTCCTGCGGCAATGCGTTATACGGAAGTGCGATTATCGAAAATTGCGGAAGAAATTCTTCGCGATCTCGATAAGGGCACAGTCGATTGGGCTCCGAACTTTGATGATACGTTAAAGGAACCGAAGGTTCTTCCCGCGCTAGTTCCTAACCTTCTAGTGAACGGTAGTTCCGGTATTGCGGTCGGTATGACGACGAATATTCCGCCGCACAACCTCACCGAAGTTATTAACGGTTGCGTTGAAGTCATCGATAATCCCGATTTACCGGATGAAAAATTGATGAAAATTATTAAAGCGCCCGATTTTCCAACCGGTGGTATCATCTATGGATATGACGGTGTAAAAGATGCCTACAAAACCGGACGCGGAAGAATTATTGTTCGCGCCAAGGCAAATATCGAAACAGGCAAAGGCGATCGCCAGCGCATTATTATTACCGAAGTTCCGTATCAGGTGAATAAGGCATCGCTCATTGAAAAGATTGCAGAACTTGTAAGAGAAAAGAAAGTAGACGACATATCGGATGTACGGGATGAATCGGATAGAGACGGATTACGCGTCGTCATCGAATTAAAGCGCGATGCGAATGCAGAAGTCGTATTGAATAATTTATATAAACACACCCAGCTTCAAACAACGTTTGGTGTGATTATGCTTGCCCTTGTTGAAGGGCGACCACAGATTTTAACGCTCCGCCATATTATCGATCATTTCATCAAACACAGAAATGAAATTATCATCCGCAGAACAAAATTTGATTTGGCGGAAGCGGAAAAACGAGCGCATATTCTTGAAGGCTACATTATTGCTCTGGATAACATCGACGAGATTATTCAGTTAATCAAGAAGGCGAAGGATGTTCCGACCGCACAAGCGGGGTTGATGAAAAAGTTCAAACTTTCCGAGATTCAGGCAAAAGCAATTCTCGATATGCGATTGCAGAGACTAACCGGTCTTGAACGAAAGAAAGTGGAAGATGAGTATAAAGAAACAATCAAATTCATCCAGCAATTGAAGAGTATTCTTGCCAACAAGAAACTTCAACTACAGATTATCAAAGAAGAGCTTGCCGAAATCAAAAAGAAGTATGGCGATGAACGCCGCACGGAAATTGTGTATAAGGCGGAGCAGTTCAGCGTTGAAGATATGATTGCCGAAGAAGATGTTGTTATTACGGTCAGCCACAGCGGGTTTATCAAGCGGTTCCCAGTTTCGGGATATCGCAGACAGGCACGCGGAGGAAAGGGGGTAACGGGCGCATCGACGAAGGAAGATGATTTTATCGAGCACATGTTTATCGCCTCTACCCATAACTATATTTTATTCTTCACGGATAAAGGGCGTTGTTATTGGTTGAAGGTGCATGAAATCCCGGAAGCGGGACGAGCCGCACGCGGAAAATCCATTGTGAATTTGATTGAGAAACAGCCGGATGAAAAGATAACGGCATTCGTTTCGGTGGAGCAGTTTGATGATGACCATTTTGTTGCCATGTTTACGGCACACGGTATTATCAAGAAGACAGCACTTTCGGAGTATGGTAATCCCCGACGCAATGGTATCGTTGCCATCACGTTAGATAAAGGGGACGGATTGATAGATGTGAAATTGACGGACGGAAAATCCGATATCGTTATCGGGACGAGCGAAGGACTTGCCATACGATTCCATGAGTCGGAAGCGCGACCGATGGGACGGACGGCAGGCGGAGTACGAGCAATTAAACTTGAAAAGAAAGACCGCGTTATCGGCGCCGTTGCAGTACGCAGACAATCGACAACACTGCTTGTTGTTTCGGAAGACGGATTCGGAAAACGAAGCGATTTGACAGATTATCGCGTCAGTCACCGTGGCGGTAAGGGAATATATACACTAAAGATTACGGATAAAACTGGTAATTTAGTTGCTATCCGCGAAGTGCTTGATAACGATGATATCGTTGTGGTAACATCGCAGGGTATTGTTATCAGACAGCCTGCAAAGACGATACGTGTTGCCGGACGAAATACCCAGGGTGTACGCCTTATCCGGCTTGATGCAAAAGATCAGGTTGCCGCAGTAGCCGCAGTTCCTGCAGAAGATGATCCTGATGCCGTGAAAGAGGTAACAGGTGAAGGGGAACAGCAGGTGTTGTTTGAGGATAAGGGAAAGAAGAAGTGAGAACCCGTAGTACGGGAGTAACGAAAGAAAAAGCACAGAACAAGGGAAAGAATACTCTTCCTAAAAAATTCTCTCCCTTGTTTTGGGATACATATAGGAGCGATATTGATTTAGAAGAACATGCTCCGTTTGTGATGGAGAGAATTCTTGAGCACGGGACGTGGGAATCGGTGTTGTGGTTACGAGAGTATTACGGAGATGAAGCTATAAAGCAATATATATTGAAACGGGGATATAAAGTGTTATCCTCGAAGACTTTAAATTATTGGAAGAATACATTACCCATTAGTCGTTATCTATGGAAGAAACTATCCTTACAAAAAAACAGCGTATTGCCCTGGAGGTAATAACGGGGGTAACTTGGCAGGAGCTTTAGGCACTGATAAAAGAGGTAGACATGAATAAAGTAAAATTCAAGCAACTCAGGGATAGGCTAAAAAGATATAGTCCAAAGGATTTATTTCTTTGGATACAAGTCACAGCAGTTTACCCCTCAAATCAAATTTATCAACTAAGATTTGAATTCCTATTAGCAGTTTTCTTTTCAATCCCCTCACAAGAGTTTGCAGGTAGAAATCTAGATCGAAATGAATTTATAGATTTGGTTGTCTACTATGAAAAGGAATGGGGAGACCATTTTTACATTACAGAAGACTGGACTCCGTTCAGTCAGAAAAAACGCATCCCATTTTTTTCGAATAAGAAGAAATTCTATTTCTTTTATGGACTACATGAGAGGCCATATGAATATCTTCGCCAATTAGAAGATTTATACTTTTCAAATACTTGTATAGATAACTTTCAAGAATTAGTCCTTTTAAGAAAGGTATTCTATCTAAGTCTAGAATTTCAGACAAACCTATTAAATAAGATATCGAAATTAGATTATATTGACGAGGATACCGCGTCTATATGTATCCCCTCTGAAATAGAATACATTGAACTAGTTCAAATCTATAAAACCTCAAATGACAGTAAGGATATTTTAAGATCATTTGGAATGCTTGAATTTGGTGTTTTCCAAAAGCATGGTTCTCACCTCTTTGACCTGTGTTTACGGCAAAAATTATTTAATACGTTATATGTCCAATTCTCCGAAAACGAAACTTTCTTCTTGTTACCTCAATTACATATGGGAATTCTTTATCTAATCGGAAGCGATTTGATTAATAAATCACACCAACGCAATGCTATCGCGCAAAACCTTTTTGAATCCTTTCAAACCAGGTTGAAGAAAAAGTGTTTGCAGTTTTTTGCGTGCAATACAGAAATAACGGAAGTTCTTCAACAAGGAACAGAGAGTAATTTGACAGAAAATGTTGATTTCGTTGCACGTGTAGATGCAGACAAACTAATTTTAATTAAGGCGGTGCAGTGTTGCGATACCAATACCCCCTGCTTAATGGAAGGGGTCTTAAGAGAGATACATTTATTGGTTGAAAAACTGCAAAAGGAATTGATCCTTGGATTAAAGTGCATGACAGGCGAAATTGTTGCAGTTCCTTCACAGGTAATGGAGGTGTGGGTATTTATAGTTTTTGAGTGTAATACCATAGAATATAGATACGAACTGAATAAGAAAGAGATTGGAAAAAAAGATTGGATTGTTAACAATATGGATTTTAACGCAATACTTGAATTCATAGAAAAGCCGACCTCTCTATTGAAGTTCTTAAGGGCAGACTTTGAATTACGAAGTAAATCCAACGTTCGAACAACAGATTTTCTTGACAGATTTGTATATTATTTTTCGAGTGGCGAATCATATCCTATCATGGGCATCAAGCCAACCATGATGATGTTTGCTCCGCATGAATGGCATGATTTTTTTCATGAACACATTTTTACAAAGTATCAAGACGATATTTATGAAAGAATAGAATATGAATACCATGGATATTTTAATTATATAAAACAAGACGCTGAAAATATTTATGAGGTTTTAGATACGGGAACACTAAGCGGAGGCAAAATAGTAAAATTTGGCAAGGGGTTAATTTGGATAATTTACCCTCCAGACGGTTATTATCTTTCCTATGATTTAGTAGTCACTTACAGCGGTTTGATTGGCCCGCTTTTTGCAGATTATATTAACCGTCTACGCATATCATTACAAAAGCTTTTTGAACAATTGGGTGCTGGTATTATAGTCAAGTATCAAATAGGTATTTATCCTGCTCCACTTATTATGAATATAGCGGAACTAGACCAATTTGTACCCTATGCAAAAAAAATTAATAAGGAAACACCGTTAATCATTGAAACGATGATCGATGGGAAATCACGAGATTTTTTTTCTATTCTAATTTACGACCCGGTTTTTCTGCAAGATTTATTTGCCCAGAAAGATAATGCCGGGGAAAAATACTGTATTCAACAGCTAGTTAAGAGTTTATATTTAGCATTTAACCCCAATATGACAGAACAGCTTGCTAATAACTTTGCCCAAGAGTTTGTTAATAATAATATACCCAATGCCCTCAAAGGCTATTCATACGATGCAATACCAGCTGAAAACCCAAAACTTGACCTGTATGACGAACCCATTCTTCTCTCAAAACCTGAAATAGCTAAAGTAAACCTTGAAGTTGTTGAATTCTTGGCTTCAGAAAATATTGTACCAAGAGAATATCATGGAGAAGATGCTAAAAAGATCAATAATCTTATATTTCAATTTATCGGTAATAGACTTAGGGAGGAACTAAATACATACAATCAGAGCGTCTTATTTTTTGCTTACGAACAGATCGAATTTATTGAAGGAAAAAGAGACTGGAATAGAAAGATGCTTGCAATTAATTCAAACAAATATATTGAATTTGACATTGTTCAGAGAGAAATGGATAATTCCTTGGAAATATCTAAACTATCCGTTGCTTCAAAAATAATAATAGAGTCAATACTAACAACGTCTTTTAAGGGGAACAAAGCAATTACAAAAGAGGGGTGGCAATATTTATTGGCAATTTCAGTAGTCTTATTCGATACTTCTGTTATGTCAGACAATATTCATTATGGTATAGTTCCGCATGGTTTGCAAATAACAGAACTTTATGAAGTTAAAAGCGTCTTAGGTGAATCAGCAATTAATTCTGAAAAATACTTTCTGGTTGAAAACGAACGAAAAGTAGGGCAAGCAAAAACAAATAATTTTAACCAAAATGTGAAAGTGGACACAGATTTGGAAGACGGTAACAACATCAAGCCTATGCCTTCGATGCTAAGAGAGATAGATGCTACATTTAGAACTCTGTTTGGATTTTCATATGACAATCTAGTCATGGTGCTTTACACGCTTGGGCACACCAATTTCGAAAAATCGCACTATTTTCCATTGACAACTATTGATGAGGATAAACTCGTATCTTTGGTAATGGAGTTCATAAAAGATCCTCCAGAGGAAAAGGAATGCAAGGCAATACTCAAATTTGTAAGTTTGGACTATGATCTTTACAAAAAGAATATTTTCATTATTCCTTCAAAACAATTACGTTCGAAGGATAGAATTAATCTTTGTCCCCTTATTAAGTATGAAGGTAAATATATATATGGAAATCAAATGTGCCTTGCTGCATGTGATATTTGGAGTCATTCTATTGCGTCCGCAGATTTTCCATATGAATTAGGAGATAATCATCCCTTGCAAAAGGTGATAAAGATACTACATAGGTTTTTAGATGAATCCTTAGAATGTAGGGCGGTGAATATAGCAATTAAAGTATTGGGTAAGGAGAATGTTGAAGGTAATATTGATAACTTCAAAAGGCTGTGCCAAGGGTTTTCTAGTAAACCAGACTGTGGCGAAATAGATCTCATCGCCATTAATACTGATACAAAAACTCTTTTTTTACTCGAAGCAAAAAATCGACCTCGTCACCTTCGTCCTTATGACATTCGTAAAGAGATCGATCAGTTCTTTAATGGACCCAAATCATATTTAGCCAAGTTATTAAAGAAGGAATTATTTGTTAAATCAAACATGCCCGATGTATTGACTCATTTTAACGTAAGCGATATAAGTGGCTGGCAATTGAAGAAAGCCTTCATAGTAAATTCCAACCATCCTTCTGCATACACAATAAATTCAAACATTGATTTTGTTATTATTGATGAATTAAATTCATTTTTGTTAAATGGATAGAATTTCATTATTCGTTTCCCCTATCCCCTTACCCCCAAAATCTTCATCATTTTCTTCGTAACCTTTTGCCAGAAACCGCGGTAGGGTTGCTTTACGCCAAATTGTTTCGCGTAATCGCGCATGGCGAGTACCATTCCCACATCCGAATTTTTTTCGCGGCTGAGATAGTATTTGTGTGTCATGATTTCTACGTAGAGATCAGAAGCGGTTTTTCCCGGGAAGACATTGACGACTCCCTCCGACCGGAACAGTTCGCACATGGGAACAAATACATTGGTTAACCATTCCTGTGCGGCATCGGCAAATGCTATTTCGTATCCGCGCTGTTCGCTTAAGTACCATTTGTGTTCTTCGATATGCTTTTGAAGTGTATCGATATACTGCGCTTCGTGTACCGTTCCCAGCACGGTTGACATGGGAATGGAGCTCATCTCCTCAAATTGTTTACTCCGTTCGGCAACTTCGTACAATCGTGTGTAATTTTCTTTAATATATACTTTATCGCATTCGGTTGTCAATTCATCGCGAATAACGCCCTCGGCGCGGAGGTCTTCGTTTACCCACTCCATTGATTCAAAAAAGAAATTCAAATCGGCAAGGCGTAATGTTTCGCTTAAGGCATCGCGTACTTCTACGGTTTCTGCATCGGCAAGGATTGCTTTGAGCTGTGTTTGTTTGCCAATATACGGGACATCAATCTTGATAAATTTTACAAGCGTATTGGCAAGCGAAGCATCTCCCCAATAGATGCCGTTGGAATGCATCTCAACGAACAAATTAATAATCGCATCCCAGATACGTTTTCTGTTTTCAAATGTAAACGCGCGGCGGTATAATTGCGAATCGGGGAGAACGCGATCTACGAGGAGCGTGACAGAGTGACCGAAAATATTTCGTTCGTACTGCTCACCGATTTGCGTTTGTACCCGCAACGGCTCTTCTTCGCGGGCTACGCACCCGACAGGAATAAGCGTGTGTATTCCTTTCGCAAGCATGCGTTTATAATTTTCTACTTCACGGCGCGCAACATCGTATCCAAGTTCTTTGATGACATACTTGTTTTCACCGACCTGAATAAAAATAACGACATGTCTTCCCATCCCCCGTTTAATCTCGAGGTGTTTGATTCCCAGTTCTTTCCATTCTGCGATAGGATGCAGCCACGGGAGACGCTTTATTTCTTTTGCATACAATTTGTCGACATCGAACGTGAGTTCGGGATATGATGTGGTTTTCTTTTTGTTCTTTTTCTGCATAGAATGTGGTCGAATTTCAATGAAAAAGCCCATACTGTTCAATATGGGCTTTTTACTTTACTGTTTTGGGGCTTGTAACGTTTTCAGTTTCTTTTCCAGTTTACATTCTTTCACCGCCAGATTGAGGAGTGATAGGATGTTAGTTTTTTCATCAAACTCCGGTTTGCCGAGTATGGCGGATATTTCGCTTCCCATGGGGTAGTACGAAACTCCGTCATCGTAGGCTTCGATGGAATCCGCAATATCGCCGGGGAGTTTTCTGAACGAAGTGATTTGATCGTAATTTTCATTATAGGTACTGCTCGAAACGGCAAGTTTTCGCCGTACCCAATCTCTGTTAGGGAACATATCGGCAAAAACAACGCCATCAAGTTTTCCGTCGAAATTATCATCAGCCCAATAATTGAAAACAAGATTACAATGACCGATATAGAGTTGAAGCTGTTCGTCATCCATCGATACATTGCGTTCAGGATAATACTTCGGCATATCGCTTGCCCAAATAGCCGCCGCACCGCTTAGTAAGGTCATGTAATCAATCTTTCCGTCTTGATTGCGGTCATAGATATATCCCCAGGTATCAATCTTACCCGGTGTGGGTTTCAATCCATCGAACTGAACTCCCAGTGAAATATCTTTTTTTACATCGGCAATCGGTTGAAGTGTAATTGCGGCAAGGAGGACTTCCTTTTCCCCTTTCACACCAACAAACGTAATGTGACGATCTGCGATTTTCTTCTTCGCAAGCACCACAAGTTTGCTTTCAGATGGCGGGACGCGCGTTAACGAATCCGCAATGGGAAATGTTTGTAACAGCGTCTGTGCGGATCCCGATACCGCACAGACGATAAGAACTGTCAACGCGAAGAGTACGCGCTGTTTGAGTGAAACTGATTGCATCATTCCCAGCTTACCTCTCGGTTAGCATTTTGTTCTTTTAAGTATTGTTCAAGCGGAGCGAAATATTCAAGCATTCCTTTGGGAGAAATTTCTTCGCCGGTTTTTTCTTTAATGACTTCGCGCCAATCTTTTGTTGCGCCGAGTTTTAATAAATCCCACAAGAACTTTCCGACTTCTTTGTTGCCGTAGTAGTTGCAATTGTGAGGATCTTGATGCAAAATATTTTTTGCAATATAATTGTGAAGCTGATACTTGATAAGGAACGCCATCGAGTAATCATAGTAACCTGCGGGATCATCGTTGATGTGTGTTTTGGTTGCGGCATCGCAGAACTCTTCGCCACGTTCTTGCGGCGGTTCTACGCCCTGAAACTCACCCACATATTTCCACCAGCGTTTGTTGTATTCATCAGGGGAGAGTTTGTCTTCATAGAAATCATGTTCCCAGTGTGTCATTGTTCCGCATGACCAGGGGATGAAGACGACCGCATTATCCAATGCTTCTGAAAGGAGCCACTGTGTTTGATCGATTTTCATATCTTTCGGCATGAGTCCGATTTCTTTCAAATACGGAACCTGACGGGCGGCAATGCCGATTAAATCGCCGATTGCTTCGTGGAATGCACGATTTGCGCCTTCGCGGAGAAGAATAGGAACATCGGGGTTGGAATATGCTAAATAATAATAGATGTGCCCAAGTTCGTGGTGGGCAGTTTCGAACCATTCGGCATCCGCTTTTACACTCATGAGTGAGCGGACATCTTTATCTAAATCGATGTGCCATGCAGAGGCATGTGTGTTTTTCTTACGTTCTGCTCCGGGGGGCAGTGCGTATAAATCTGATTTTGTCCAGAAACTTTCGGGAAGCGGGGGCATGCCCAGAGAGACATAAAACTTTTCACCCTGCTTGATGATCCATTCGGGAGTTTTATCCGAATACAGGTTATCAAGATCGACACCTTCTGCAAGTCCGGGCCATGCTTGTGACCAACGGTTGCCGAGCCAGTGTGCCGGAATCTTTTTCGGGACGGGTTGATTGAATCGTTCGGCGAGTTTGTATTTGGTCCAGCAATGGAGTTGCTGATAGAGCGGCTTCAAGGCATCGATGGAAGTGTTCATGAGTCCCATTAATTCGGGGACCTTCATGTCATAGTCGGAAACTTCGAGTCCGAAGTAGGATGAGTAGCCCATTTCCTGCGCCATGTTGTTGCGGAGTCCTTGCAATTTTACCAAGCCCGGTTTAAGTGCGGGGCCTGTTTGCTTGGAGACTTCCCACATTTTTTTTCGTTCAGCAAGATTGGTTGATGTGCGAAGCGAATCATCGATGATGTTTGGTGTTGTGGGGACGACGCATTTATCGCCCTGTTTATCGAGGCAGAATGTGAAACCATCAAGGATGGCGCTCTGGTTTGCTTCGGCGGTTACGCGCTGGGCAACGAGCTCGGGGATGGTGCCGGGATAGTGTGCGGCTAAGTATAAAATTTTGTTAAGCTGTCGGACGGTGAGCGCATCGAGTTGGTCTTTATGTTTGAGGAGTTCTTTGCATGTGGTAACGATATACGGGCTTCCGGTAAATGCCGCGCTTGCTTTATCGGCGCCGATACGTTCGCCGGTATGCTGATCGCTGACATCGGTGCTTGATGCCCATTGCGCCTCGCCGGCAACAGTGATTATTTTTTGTTCGAGCGAGTTGTACATTTTAAGAAATTCCGCGGCTTCTTTTTTTACATCCTGAGCAAGAAGGGCAAGCGGAATCATCATACAGAAAAAGAGAGTAGCGAGTTTCATGTGGTGTTCCTTTGGGTTAATGAGTATTCATTCACACACGCCAGAGGCGTGGTCTGTGACTTGGCGATCATCACTCGAAATTATTGATATTATTGTGATGTACCCCAAGAGCGTGTTCTTATGTTGTGACCATTTCAAAAAAGAGCATGTAGTAGCGGGTCACCAGACCCGCATCATTACTGTTCAATACTTGCTATTTTGCCGATCCGGTGATCGGCTACTACGTGCACATGCCTTGAGACAGCCACTCCATAGTTATCTAACAGTACACAATGTAAGGAAAACAGCGGGAAATAGAAAAAGGTGCCATTGGTTAGTTAGTTAGAGAGGTGAAATGCGTAAACCACTTTGTATTTAATGGGTAGAGACGCATTGCAATGCGTCTCTACGTAGCTATGAAGATGGTTTTTTGTGGATTGTTTGGTTTTACAAAGGAAAAAGGTTAACCTAATGTTTAACGTTAAAGAGATTCACCGAAGAAGTAAAAACACTGAAGTTAACAGTACAAAATTTCACTTAAAAATTCATGAAGCGCATTAAAGCAGGCATTAAGTATCTTCTTTCCTTCGTTAAGTCAAAATGGAAATTAAAAGATTATCCCTTACAAATAGGACAAATTCCAGTCATGATTGATGAAAGTGATCTGCCCCCGAGATTGCAGTGGCAAGCATATATCGTCAATTGGGCACAAATATTTGGATTCGGAAAGACGAGGAACGAGGCACTCCAAAAGCTTGAAGCATCTTTTCAAATTTATAAAAACGAACACGAGTATCTTCCTCGTCCCGGTACAAAAGTCCCGTTGGAATTTGCATCAACATCAAAGGTTGATAAGTATGAACCTGTGGCGAGAGATTTCCTCCATAGGATTCTTAACCATAATTACGATGAAACGTTTATTTCTGATGCCTCAAGTCTTCAAGATTTCTTTTTTTTGTGTCCGGAGTACGAACTTAAAGAAAAAATATTTCAACTATATGGAATTCATGTTTCATCGGATGATAAGTTATGGGAAATATTTCAACAGATAGAGCGGTTGAAATATTAATCGTTATTGTCCGACAATGTTTTCCCGCAGGCATAAAGCCTGCGGCTACAAGAGTAAGAGAACATATTTTTTATTAAAGTAGAATATGGTAAGCAATGTAGCCTCACCCTTTATGGGTGAGGAAGAATCGTTATTGTACCGATAATGTTTTCCCGCAGGCATAAAGCCTGCGGCTACAGACTCTAAATTTTAAAAAGCCTTATGAATAATCTCATTCGAGAACGTAAACATAGATTAGATACGGATTGTTACAAGGGTTTTGTTCGGGTGCATTTTACCCTATGCGTTAAGGACAAAAGATGCGTTTTTACGAACGAAAAAATATTCAATCAACTTCAACAAATTCTTATCGAACAACTTACAATACATTGTGTTGTGTCTGATGTGTTTTTGTTTATGCCGGATCATGCACACATCCTGTTAACCGGAAATCATGATAATGCCTATGTGTACCAATGTATTGTGAAGTTTAAACAACGTTCGGGGTATTTGTTCTCAAGAGAATACCCGGATGTTGTCTGGCAAAAAGATTTCTATGATCACATCGTGCGGAAGGACGAAGACACAGAAAAAGTAATAATGTATATTCTTGAAAACCCCGTCAGAAAAGAATTTGTTGATGATTGGAAGGTGTATCCGTTTAAGGGATCAACAATACATAATTTTAATGAATGGTAAAAAAATGTAGCCTCACCCTTTGCGGGCGAGGAAGAATCGTTGTTGTACCGATAATGTTTTCCCGCAGGCGTAAAGCCTGCGGCTACAAGAACCAATTCAAAAAATTTATCTTAACAAAGACAATATTTAACACATGTAGCCTCATCCTTTACGGGTGAGGAAAAATCGTTGTTTTAGAGACAATGTTTTCCCGCAGGCGTTCAGCCAAAAGCTGACAAGAATGCCCCAGGGGGATTGTTAACCAGCGGCTACAGACCTAGGGTTTACTTTACAAACTTCTCAATCGCTGTTTTAAGTTCTGTTTTGGTGAACGGTTTCATCATTACATCCACGGCTCCGGCTGCGCGGAGATCTGCGGCTTTACCTTGCGATTGGAGCGATGTCATGCTGATAACGGGGATGCCCTTGGTTGTTGGATTTTTTTTGAGTTCTTTCAGGAGTTGAATCCCATCCATACCCGGCATAATAAAATCTGCAATGATGAGGAAAGGTAAGTTTTGCAAGGCTTTTTGTAAGGCTACCTCACCGTTCGACGCTTCAATAATATTGAGATCGGGGTAGGCTTTTTGAATGTAACGGACAATTAAAAGACGGTCTGCCTTCTCGTCTTCGGCAATTAAGACAGTACGGCGCGGTAACAGCAATGTAAAAATAAATGATGTTCCCTTCCCTTCTTCGCTTTCCACGCGAATCACTCCGCCGTGTTTTTCCACAATCTCGGCGCAGAGTACGAGTCCTAAGCCTGAGCCATCCTCTCCTTCCGTTCCGTGCGTCGAATGTTTCGATTCAATGCGGAAAAGTTTTTCTTTATCTTCGCGAGAGATGCCGATACCCGTATCGTTCACGGAGATGGAGAGGAAATGATTTTCAACATCTTCCGCTTTCACCGTGATCGCACCGCCGACGGGTGTGAATTTAATTGCGTTGGAAAGTAAATTGGTAAATAATTGTTGCAGTAAATATTCGTCGCCGTACACCATCACCGTTCTATCAACCAACGAGGAAAGCGTGAGGTTCTTTTTCTTTGCGTTTCCGAAGAGAGCGAGAATGGATTTATCAATAACTTCTTTCAAATAAATTGGTTTGAAGGAGAACCGCATTCTTCCCGTTTCAAAACGTGACCAATCGAGTAAATTGGTGAGGAGGAGAAGTTGTTGGCGCGCCGCTTCGTTGATGAAACGAATAAACTCTTTATGTTCTTCAGGGGTGAGCGGGTTGGTTTCGTCCATCATCAATTCGGAAAACCCCAAAATGCTGTTGAAGGGCGCGCGTAAATCGTGCGAAACGATACTGAGGAATTTATCTTTTTGCGCCACCAGCACGCGCAGTTCTTCTTCCTGCGCTTTCCGGCGGGTGATATCCTGTATCATGCCTTCGTAGTATTCGGTCTTTCCTTTTAGGTTTCTGACAGCACGGGAGTTAAGAAGCGCGGTTATTACTTTACCATCTTTTTTTCTAAGTTGTACTTCAAAATCGGTGATGATACCTTCGCGCTCAACCACTTCGCGGAACGAGTTTCTTGCTTCGGGATTGACGTACAGATGATTGACATCTGCCCGTTCGACTTCATCGAGGCTCTCGTATCCTAACATTTTCAAAAACGCTTTGTTTGCAGTAAGCAACGTGCCGTCGGGTGATGATTGGTAAATACCTTCTACAGCATGATTAAACATACTCTGGTATCTAAACTCAGCGGATTGCAGTTGCTCTTCAATTTTTTTCCGCTCGGTGATATCGAGAATCATTCCTTCGATATACAGAGGTTTTCCGTTTGCATCTTTAACAAGGCGACTGCTTTCGACAACATAGATAATTGATTTATCTTTGCGTTTGAGTTTCAATTCAAAATCGCGCACATGTCCCGTTGCGGTTAATGATGAGGTTAATAATTTCCTGTCACCGGGGATGGCGTAAATTTTTGTCAGGGGTTGGCTCTTGAGTTCGGCAAGTGATTTATAGCCGAGCATAGAAACAAACGCGGAATTTGCGGTAATTAATTTTCCATTTAATGTGGATTGGAAAATTCCTTCCATCGCATTTTCGAAAATGCTTTTAAATTTATCTTGTTTGAGTTGTTTCGGTGCGGAGCCGGCGGGGCGCGTTTTTCGAGGCGTCGTTGATTTTCGTTTGGCGGGAGATGTCGTCATGATGTTGGTATAGTTAATCCTTGTGGAGGTGCGGACTCATTTCTATCCCTAATTTTCTTAAATATGCACCTGTTTCTAACCCTTTTCCCGATGCATCCCTGATACGGTCTGTCCATTCGGTTTCTTCACCCGTGGAGTATAAATGGGTTTTCATCCACGATGAGACTTTCGGGCTGGTGAGTTTCTTTTCCCCAAATTCGTTTGACATCGCTTCCTGCAATTGTGTTGCAATCATGGCGGCGAGGATGTAGTTTTGATAGTAGCACGGGTATGAAGTATACCAGATGGACGATGCAAATTGATGTTGCTCGGTGGAATCTAACTTAACGAGCAAATATTTTTCAACCATTGCACGTTCAACCGATGCCATATCCTGTTCGGGATTTTTATACATCTCGTATTCGATGAAGAAATCTTTCAGTAATCTTCGCAATCGATAGAGCGAAGGGAGATTTCTTCCTGCTACGTATTTATCAATTTCTTTTTGTTTTGCTTTTGTGTAGGTGGCAAGCCAAACGGTATCTTCCGTGAACTCGGCGTGCATTTCGGCAACGCCTTCTTCGTATGCGGCGCTCTGTGCGCCGGGAATCCATTCGTATCCTTTTAATATCGGGTACGGGACATTCGTATGAACGGCTTTGAGTGAGTGACCGTATTCGTGGAATGCAACCGAATAAAATCCTTTTCCCTGTATCGGGTTGACTAAGAAGCGGGAATCGGATGGAATTTTAACCGCAAGACTTAACCCGCCGTACGGGATATCTTTCACAACTTCTTTAATAGGAAGCTGTTGAACACGGAAACCGATTCCGCCTTCAAATTGATGGATGACGGAGAAGACTGAATCTGCGGGAAAATATTTATCCGGTAACGATGCTGATTCATGAAGGGCATAGTCGAAATCCCACGCGCCGAATTCTTTTATCTTTAATTTTTTCTTTGATGCGGCGATAAACTCTTCGAACATCGGTCGAGTTTTTTCCTCGAGCGAGTTGAGGGTTTCCAGCAGCCATGCTTCGTCTATCGAGTGAAGATAGAGCGAAAGAGAATAATAATTGGGGAAACCTTCGGTGACCGCTTTTTTATTTCTTAATTTGACAAGGGAAGTCAAATCATCGATAGTTGCTTTTGAAATTTGACCGGGCACAGTCCAGATCGCGCGACGTTTCTTTTGCTTTTTCTCGGCTCGCAATGTATTGTTGACAACAGCACGCGTTGTTGGAGCGCCGTTATGGGTAAGTTTAAATGAAGTAATTTTTTGCTGGAGAGCGTTTTCCTGCTTTGCAATTTCGGGGTCGGCATAGATTCCGCCGCCGATGAAACAGCGTTTCCATAATTCAAGCCGGCGGGTGAGCATGGGATCCGCGAGCGATCCCGTAATACCGTGCCACTCGGTAATAATATGCCGGAGTGAAGAATCGAGGAAAATTTCTGCAAAAAGTTGTTTGGCTGAATCGAGATTATACGCCGAGTCCCCGGCGTAGCTATGCCAGTTGGCATCACCGGTAGCAAGACAGGCGGCTTCATATCTACGTTCAAGGGTATCTAAAAACGGAATGAGTTCGTTTTTAGACGAAACGCGTTTTTTTTGTTCTTTCTTCATGCAAGAAGATAAACCAAGAAGCAATACGCACCCCGCAAACAGGAGAATAACTCCCGTTACGGCGCTTCGTATGCGAACATTCTTATATGTATGAAAACGTTGAATTGCAGTGACAGATTTTGTTGCTTGGAAGATAAGAAAAAAAATGCCTGTAACAAATTAGAAAAAGGGATTTTTATGTTTTTTCTTCAGATTTATAGTGGCGTATCGGGCTTATGGGGAGGGTAACTACTTAACAATGTAATTTAAGTCTTCTAATTTCTCTTTAGCCCGCTCGCGCTGGTCTCCCTGAATTTCAATGGTCATATCTTTTACGGTTCCGCCTGCGCCGCAATGTTGTTTCAGGATGCGTGCGATATCATCCATAGTATCGGGATTGTGGTAGAGACCTGAGACGACGGTAACGGTTTTGCCTTTTCGCCCTTTGTTATCAAGGAATACACGAACGGTTTTCCCTTTTCCATCGTGACCGTGTTTTTTTACTCCCGGCGGTGGGGGTGGTACTTTCGGGCGTTCGGATTCGGGGAGAAGCTGTTCTAAGTCGGCGAGGGTTGTTAAACGTTTGGAGGACATGGGTTGATTATTGGTATGTATTTATAGAAGATTAAAAAAGGGGTTGTCTCAAAAGTTCTAAAAAAGTGTAGGCGCAGGCTTCATGCCTGCGTTTCCAGTATTATTTGACTTTTGAGACAGCTTCCTACAAGTGCATAAATTGAAAATTATCTCTACATCTTCTCCGGTGCGGAGATGCCGAGGATTGCGAAGCCGTTTCCGAGCACTGTTTTGGTTGCAAGACAAAGGCTCATGCGTGCGGCGGTGAGCGGAAGGTTTTCCACATCAACGACCTGGCATACATGATAGAAACGGTGGTATTGGGTCGCTACATTGTTGAGGTAATCGGCAAGGCGGTGCGGCTCAAATGTTGCCGCACATGATTCTACTGTACCCGGGAAATCGAGAAGGATTTTTATTAAATCGATTTCTTCCGGTTTTCCAAGCAATCCAAGGTTGGCGGTTGCGTTTCTATCGATACCGATATCTTCCGCGTGACGGATAATGCTGGCTATACGTGCATGTGCATATTGCAAATAATAGACGGGGTTTTCATCCGATTGTTTTTTTGCAAGACCGAGATCAAAATTGAGATGCGTATCAACGCCGCGCATGATGAAAAAGTAACGAACGACATCCGCGCCCGCGGCACCCTCACCCGCTTCATCCATAAGTTCATCTAATGTAACGAAGTTAGCCTTACGGGTTGACATTTTTACCACTTCACCGTTTTGGACAATAGTCACAAATTGGTGTATAAGCACTTTAATTCCCGAAGGATCCATATCAAGAGCCGTTAATCCTGCCAGAACATCGGGGTATGTGGCAATATGATCCGCGCCGAGAATATCGATAATAAGTTGGTAGCCGCGGCGAATTTTTTCGCGATGGTATGCGATATCGGGTAAGCGATAGGTCGGCTCGCCCGTACTCTTTACAATCACTTTATCTTTTTCACTTCCGAATTGCATTGCTTTGAACCAGAGAGCGCCTTCGTGTTCGTACGCAAGTTCTTTCGCTTTCAGTTGTTCAATGACTTCTTTTACTTTGCCTGACTCGTAGAGTTCGTTTTCGTTGGAAAATACATCGTGGACGACACCGAGTCGTTTTAATGTTTTCTTGATGTCTTCAAATATTTCAAACTCTGCCTGCTGTTTGAATAACCCCTCGGCAGGTTCGTTGCGAAGAGTATCAGCATGCTTTTCTTTTAAGCCGTTGGCAATATCTTTAATGTACTCACCCTGATAATACTCTTCCGGGAATTCAAGTGTATCGCCGATGGCTTGTAAGTAGCGTAAACGGACAGAATCGCCAAGGATACGCATCTGCCTGCCGGCATTGTTGAAATAGTATTCGCGCGTAACATCGTGCCCCGTCCACTCGAGTAAACGGGCAACGGTATCACCGAACACTGCGCCACGACCATGACCGACCGTGAGCGGTCCGGTTGGGTTTGCGCTGACAAATTCAACCTGTGTTTTCTTTCCCTTGGCAATATTGAGTTTACCGTAGCCGGAGTGTTGTTGAAGAATTTCTTGTAGAGATTTTCTAAAGAAATCGGCAGTGAAACGGAAGTTAATAAAACCGGGTCCCGCAATTTCTATTTTATCGACGAGTAGCGGATCAAGGGAAAGGTTATCGACAATCTTTTGTGCAACAGCGCGTGGCGGAAGCTTTGCTTGTTTTGCGAGCAACATGGCAATATTGGTGGTAAGGTCGCCATGTTCGGACTGACGCGGTTTTTCAAATGAGGGTGTACTTGTACATTCTATACCTGCCGCATTCAACGCGGTAAGAATGTGTCCGGCGAGGTATTGCTTCATTCTTCGACTACTTCTTCTTCTTTTTTCTTTTTGGTTACGCGTTTTCGTTTGGGTTTATCGACTATTGCTTCGACTTTTGCATCGCCCCAAAGTTTTTCAAGCGCGTAGTATTTTCGTACCTCGTTTAAAAAGATATGTGCGACAACATCAACGTAATCGAGGACGATCCACTGCGCATGGCTTACGCCTTCGCGATGCCAGACCAGTTCTCCTAATTTTTCCGTGCCATCTTCGATGGCATCGGCAATAGCTTTCACCTGTGTGTCAGAATCGGCAGAGCATACGACGAAATAATCAGCGACATCGGTAACGCCCTGTACATCCATGATAATGACATCCGAGGCTTTTTTGGTAAGGGCTAATTCGGCTATGCGTTTTGCAAATGTTTTTGTTCTCAATGTAATTCCTTATTTCGATTCTTTTGATGGTAACAGTTCATAACAATCTTGCCCGATGACAATGGAAACATCCACAAAATAATCAGGGTTTAATTGTTGGATAATATTGGTATCAGCAACGCCGATGTGTTCTGCAAGGTCGTGTGCTGTTTGGATATTCCCGAGACGATCAACAATGAGCGTACGCGGGACGTTGGAAACTTTATAGTTCTTCGCTTCAACAACATCGTATCCGCGTGCACGGAGGAAGTTGGTGAAGCGTGATGCAATTCCTTTTTCGCCACTGCCGTTTTGGATATCAACCTGAACAATTTTTGTTAATGGCTGTGGCCCGGATTTTTGTTCTGTTGTTTGTTCTATCTTTTGTTCTGTCCGTTGCGGTTGTTGTATTGCTTGTTGCTGTACTTGTTTTGGTCGATTTTTCGGGAAGTAGCGGTCAAGAAATTTATGGCTGAAATATCCCGTAAGAACAAGCAATGCGGCAATGACAAGATTCAGCGTAAACAGAATCGCTTTTTTTGCTACCCCATCGGCCAACTTATTTTTTGGTTCTATCTCCGGTGGTACAGGCTGTTGAGTTTCGGGCTGTTCGGGTATGTTTTCTTGATCAAGACTCATGAGTGAATATGCAATATCGTATGGAATGAAATTCCCCTGTTGTTGAACGGGAATAAAAAAGCCGAGATGTTCGCTCGAAAGGTGAACAGTCCGGCTCTAAAGAAAAAGCTATGACTCTAAAACCCGCTATAGCCAACGTTCCTTATTGATCTCCCCAAAGTGATGAGTACGGAGAAAACGGATATGCACCCCAGTAGTTCATTGGGAGTTCGCGGTATTGAACCTGAATGTAAAAATTCTTTGAAGGTTGATAGTTCAACTCGGCGCGGCTGATGTACAATTTATTCAAGTTATCCTGAGCGAAGAAACCCTGACTGCCAAAGGGTGATCCCTGAAGAGTAAAGTCAACACGCATATTCAGGGGATTGGAAATTTTGTAATTCATGCTGTTGGTGTATGATGCAAGCGATACGCTTGACCCGCCGAAAGACATATAGTTAAACCCAACGCTATGCCGCATTGAAAAATTATCCAAATTCAGAAATCCGAGAAGAGCGTTGCCGGATGTTGAACGGATAAGCGATTGCGAGACGTTCGTTTCAGCGTTCGATTTGAATTGCGCAGAGGCAAAAGCCGTAAAGAGCAAGACCGATATGAGTACTATAAAGAGTTGTTTCATTTTAAATGTCCTAAGACCTTAAATAGTATAATGAAATATGCGATAATAATCAAACAGAAGCAAACAGCCGAAGGTTCCAAAACGGATGAAAATACAGCCTATTAGTATTTTTTAGCAAAAATGGGCTTGTTTGTGGTTGAAAGGGGAGGTCTCCCATGTCAAAAATTTCTCGTAGCCGCCCCACGATGGGTGCTTCTCCAGATCAAAAACGCAGGCATAAAGCCTGCGCCTACACCATTTTAAAACTTTTTAAGACAGCTATCTACATCATACATACATCTTTTATTAAATACGTTGTTCGAGGATAGAGATGGCGTTTTCAAGCTGTGTTGGGTCATTTATACCCATTATTTCCTGTGGATCGAGTGCTTTTACTGCCGCCACATGGAGTTGTTGATTCCGGAAGTGCTCGAACACGTCTGTCAGGTAGTATTCGCCCTGTTTGTTATTGGGTTTGATCAGTTCAAGCGCGTCGAACAATTTTTGTTTGTTGAACACATATATACCGGAGTTGATTTCCGTAATGGCAAGTTCTTTTTTTGATGCGTCTTTTTGTTCAACAATTTTTTGAACACTGCCATCTTTGTTGCGGATAATTCTTCCGTAGCCCGTCGGGTCGGGTAGTTCTGCCGTGAGGATTGTCGCATGAGCATCCGCCGCGTGGTGAACGCCGATAAGCGCTTTCACGGTCTTCTCTGTCAGTAATGGAACATCGCCCGAAAGGACGAGGACATCACCCGTAAAATCGGTAAGCGCGTCTTTAGTTTGAATGACGGCGTGTCCGGTTCCGAGTTGTTCCGCTTGTTCAACAAATTCAATGTTAAGAAATTGTTGTTGAAAATATTCAATGACGGAACTCTTCTTCCAACCGAGAACAAGGAGTGTTCGTTTCGGTTCAAGTTTGAGTGCGACTGAAACGACATAATCAATCATCGGTTTGCCATGCAATTCAAACATGACTTTTGCCATTTCGGGATTATTCATGCGCTTCCCTTTTCCTGCGGCAAGAACAACCACAGCAAGCGGGGGTGTGCGAACAAGATCTATTGCCATACTACACCTGTAAATTAGTGAACAGTTACAATCGTATTATCTATTAATCGTGTTGTACCGAATCGAACGGCAAGGGAGATGAGCGCGGTTGCTCCCTTAGGTAACTCTATAAATTCTTCTAACGTTGACATCCCGGCAATCGAAATATAATCGAGCGATGCAAGCTGTTGAGCCGAGATGAGTTTTTTCATTTCTGCGATGATGGTACTTGTAGAACGTTCTCCATTCTGAATGAGTTTTTCTGCCAATCGTAATGATTGCGAGAGGACTATGCTTTGCGCCCGTTGTTCGGGTGATAAATAAATATTGCGTGAACTCATTGCAAGTCCATCAGGTTCGCGAACAATTGGTGCGATAATAATTTCGAGATCAAAATTTAAATCGTGCACCATGCGCTGGATGAGTAACACTTGTTGAGCATCTTTCTGCCCGAAGACAGCTACGTGCGGCTTTGTGATATTAAATAGTTTTGCAACAATTGTAGCTACGCCGCGAAAATGTCCGGGGCGAGTTTTACCTTCCAGCACGTCGCCAAGTTCTTCGTATTGAACGTAGGTACGATGTGCAGGTGAGTACATATCCGAACGTTCAGGCACGAATAATATATCGGTTTCCGCCTCTTCCGCCAAATGCGTATCCCGTTCGATATCTCTGGGATAACGGCTAAAATCCTCATTTGGCGCAAATTGAGTCGGATTCACAAATATTGTGGTAATGACAACATCGGCGTGTTGTTTTGCAATCCGTATGAGGCTGAGATGTCCTTCGTGAAGGTAACCCATGGTAGGGACAACACCAACGCGCTTGCCTTCCGCCCGTGCATCATCTGCAAAGCGTTGCATTGCCTTGATGGAAGAGATGACCATCATTTGAGATTGACTTTTGCCTGAATTGAAAATTGCAAGCCCGGTGCCGGGTAATTTGCCCACCAATCATACGTGAGATCGAGCAGGTTTCGAACCGATGCCGAAAGCTCAGTTCTGGGAACGATGGTTGTTGATGCGCCAATGTTTAATAATGCTACTCCATCAATAGTTGTTGATACACTATTTGAGAACGATGAGGCGATTGCAGGGTAAACAACATTTCTGTTCCCCCACGTTTCGATACCTGCCCAAAGGGTTATGGGTTTTGGAAGTTCGTATGCTATTTTACTGTTCACCATGAAGAGCGGAGTCATAGGGAGTTGATCGCTTTCACCGGTTGCGAACGTGGGCTGAATACATCCCGAAAAATTAATATTAAATTTTTCTACAGGTTTGTATGTAGCATTAATTTCAAACTTGGTTTGATTTGCTTCTGCATACGTTAACAAGAGCGCTTGAAGACTGTTTATGCTTGTTGATGAAGCTGGTTCTGCAATCTGTGGTGTCCCAACAATAACAGATTTATTGGAATACTCGGCATACGATACATTTGCACTTACATCAAGCAATTGGGTACTCATCGCAAACGAAACACCAAGATTAATCGGTATACGTTCCGGTTGTATCGGGAGCTCGCGGAATAAGTACGGATTATAGGCAATCCAATCATCGTACGTATTCATCTGCATTTTTGGTTTCCACCAAAACGTGAATTGTTTATCGTTGCCGGACTTCCACTCTAATGATGCTGTTGGTAGCGCTATTGTTCTTGTCGTACCCGCATAATCTGATCCATCATTAAACACAAAGCCAAGAGTTGCCGACCATGCATCGGCTACCTTCCAATGCATAGAACTTGTAACATCAAACAACGTAACCGACTGTGTAGGTGTAGAATAATCAAGTGAGATGCTATGGAATGCTACATCGGTAGTCCATCGTAATTTCCCGATGTTCAGAGCAACCGCAGAAGTTAGATTTGGGGAAACTGATGTTACTTTTAATTCATTGTTCGGATCGCTATCGGTTACGCCGGAAAATTTTGTTTCTAATCCTAAATCAATTGCAATGCCCCGTCTATCAAGTGACGAAAGAGAGGTGTTGATTGAAAAATTTGAACGCGAACGCTGAAGATCGGAATAAGCAGACATCCCGTATTTTTCAGTAGAAAACGACATTCCGCCCAAAAAACGTAATGTTTTCAATACATCATTATCTGTTGAGATAAGAGTTTTTGCATTCAGATCAATATCGAACAATGTGGCCTTGGAATTATCCACATGCCCTTCAGTTGAAGCGTATCCAGTGTTGCCGGAAAAATTCCAACGCCCTCGTTCATAATCAAGAAAGGCGCGCAACGTACCGGAGGAAAAACTGCCGAACGCTCCCTGAACCGCCGCATGAATAGGTACGCGTTTTTCTTCGTCGCGAGGCATAGAACCGTTGGGAAGCGCAGTTGCAAGGCGTTCACCGAGCAACGAAGAATCCGGCGGTGCCGCCTGATAGATGTTGACGTCATATATTTCTCCCTTACGAGCGAACGGTAGGGTAATAGCTTTTTTTCCGACAATAGTAATTTCAGGGATTTCCAATTGCGGTAACGCCATCGAACTATCGCCGGGTTGAGTTTGGCTTTGTCCGGAATGGAGGGAGAACAAATAGCCGAGTATCATCATTACATAAAATTTCTTCATCGTATTTTCCTCAAGCGTTCTTGAGCTTCCTTTTTCACTTCAAGGTCAATCGGAGCATCGATAATTTCCTGATACATTTTTCGCGCTTTCTTTTTTTCAAAGAGGCGTGTGTATGCTTCTCCTGCGCCAAGTTTCCCGCGTTCAACAAGAAGTCCGAATTCTTTGTACTGGTCGATCACGTCAAGGAAGGCTTGTAATGCATCGCCATTGCGTTTCATGCTCAGGTATGTATCGCCAAGAATAATGAGGGCTTCGGCAGCGAGGTCGTCGCTTCTTCGTCCGATCACTCCTTCTAGCGTATCAATTGATGCCTTGTACTCTTTCTTGTTCTGAAGCAGTTGAGCAAGGTGCAGGCGACTTCGTTCCGCAAAGATTTCGGAAGAGTGCTTGCTGATGACAAGCAGGAATTGGTTGAACGCTTGTTCTGTTTCTTTCAGTTCAAGGAACGTTGTTGCCAGATGGTATCGCGCTTCGGCTACCAAGGGTGAGCCGGGGAATTTTGTTTCAAACAATTTGAAAATATCCTTTGCCTGAGCGAGTTGTTTTGTTTTTACGTACGCAACACCGAGTGCAAGGGCGACAGACGGAGCGGCATCGTTATCCGAAAAATTATCAACTATCTGGCGGTACATTGGTATGGCTTGCTGAAGGTTGTTTTCAAATTCGTATGCCTTACCGATTTGTAGAATAGCTTTTGCCTGTTGTGTTTTGTCGGGCTTCATGCTAAGGACGCGCTGATACTCCTGAATTGCGCTTGCAAATTCATTCTGTCCGAAGAGAATATCTGCCTTTTTTAGGCCTAATTCTTCCTGATTTGTGCCTGTAAGTTTAGCGGAGGAGAATTTTTCTATCGCCTGAAGCGCTTCGGTGGTTTTTCCTTCTGTGCGGTAAGTGTATTCAAGTCCCGAAAGCGCATCGCCGGCAAGCGGGCTTTGCGGGAATTGCGTTAGCACGTTCGAATAGTAAACACGCGCGCTATCGTATGATTTGCTGTTGTAGTAGGCATCTCCCATATTGAAGAAGACGCGGGGCAACAATTGGCTTCCGGGATATTTTTGCAAGAATGTTTTAAACTCCGTCAATGCATCGGGAAATTGTTCCTTGGAGAAATATGTCCATGCGATATTAAATTGAACGACTTCACAATACATGGAAGAAGGATATCGTGTCAGGAAATTGCGAAGATGCTGAATACCGCGATCGGCATCTCCCCTCTGGATATAGGACATCGCGATTTGGAACACTGCATATTCGTTATATCTTCCCTGTGATTTTTCTGCGGCGAGTGATGCGTACAGGTTTTCCGATTTCTGATATTCGCCGAGGAAGTAGTAGCAATCTGCCTTACGAAGCGAAGCTTCGATCCGGTGATCGCTTTTGGGGTAATTTTTTATAAACTGATCAAAAGCATCAACTGCGCGGCTGAATTTTTTCTGCTCAAAGAAGGACCACGCTATCCCGTACTGAGCATCCTGTCGCTTCGGGTTGAGAGGGAATAAACGAACGCCATCGGAAAATGCTTTTTCCGCTTCATCAAAACGATAATCCTGATAGAGAGCCTCGCCTTTCCAGATGTATCCTTCTGCGGAGAAGGTATGTCTCGGGAATTGTTTCAAGAACATGTCAAAACGTTCTGCACTGCTTTTGAATCTGCCAAGATGATAGAGCGATACTCCTTCCTGAAACATTGCCGGTGCAAGTAAACTATCCGGTGCGCCAAGTTTGCGTACCTGCGAGAATGCGTATTGGGCATTGGAAAAATCGCGTAACGCCATCGATGCTTCTCCCATCATTCTGTATGATTGGAAGCGCAGTTCGCTTTCAGGGAACAGCCGCGCGGCAAGCTGGAAATGTTTTCGCGATTCCTGATAGTGCTGAGCGCGGTAGGCAAGCATGCCGAGCTGGTAGTATGCGTTATCGGAGAATTGTTCGTACGGGAAGACTTGTACAAGCGAATCAAAACGTGCGGAAGCCTCTTTCGTATTGTTACTCAGGAGAGATATAGTTGCGTTTTGAAAAAGCGCAGTCATGGCAAGCGTATCTGTGCCGGAACCAAGCATATCCAATTCTGCTTGTGCGGGTTGAATGTTACCGAGTTTTAAGTTTGTCCATGCGTGGCCATAACGAGCATTGCGTGTGAATCTGCTTTCCGGAAAATCTTTTAAGAATCGTTCGTATCGCACGCGTGCGCTATCATAAAAGCCAAGCTGGAAATTTCCTTCGGCGCGAAGTAATAACGATTCTTCGCGTTGATAGCGATATTGTGTTCTTGTATCCTGAAGGATAGCCAACGCACTGCGAGGATCTCCGAGGCGTAGTTTTAGAGAGGCAAGCCTGATGCGGGCATCGCTGATGAGATCGCTTTGAGGGTAATTATTGATGAATTGTTGGAGGTTCTCTGCCGCCTGACGGTGTTCGCCGCGACGTTCAAGGGCAAGGGACCAGCCAAGCAATGCATCATCGTGGTGGCTGTGTGTTAATGTATCTTCAGCACATAATCGAAAATCGGATTCTGCATTCTGCCAATCCTTTTGTTCTAATCTGCACCGTGCCCGCCAATAATAGGCGAGTCCGCGAAGGGGATGATTGGGCGATGCGGAAAGAAAAGCATTGAGCGTGATGAACGAGGTATCAAATTTTCCGATTTGAAACGCGCTAATCCCTTCGATAAACAACACATCTGCTTTGCGGGTATCTTCGGGAAACTGATAGAGGAAAGTGGCAGATTGGAAAAACGATGCTTCGTAATCTTGAGTTTTGAATGCTGTGGTAACTACTTCAAAACTGAAATCGGCATTATCGTTTTGGGATGCGTTATCTAATGATGCCGCGGAAAGGACTTGTTGTGCGGCGTGTGATGCGCCAATGGAATTCCATTGTTGAGCCCGCGTCAGCGCATCAATTTCGGGTTGAATTCCTACATGAGGAATCTGAGAAAAACTAACGCAGGGTAGTATGCAAATGAGACAGGCAGCTATAAGGGCTGCCTGTCCATGAGATGAAAATATACTCGTAGGTTTATCCTTCCGGTACGATTTCGATAATAACTGTTCTATTGTAAAAACGCTGTTCGGGTAAATTGTTGTCGAATGGTGCGCGACGTGCATCTTCACCGAATCCGTAGGTATCAAAACGGACACGGGATTTTCCGGCTCTCTTTACTTCGCGTTCAAGGACGTTCATTGTTTGTTCTGAACGATCACGCGAGAGCGTTAAGTTGTGCTGTTCTTCACCGACGATATCGGTGTGACCGTGAATGGAGACGCTTGCGCCGTTCGGAATGAGCGGTGCAACTGTTTCTGTTAAGAAACGTTCGTATGTTGAAACAGTCTTTGATTGATCGAATTCAAATAAAATGCTGAAACGTAATCCGAGTTCATCCTGTGCTTTATCGGCGAGAGCGAGACGGATTGTTTTTTCTTTGCGGATTGTTTGTCCGCCTTTTGTTTCGCCAATCATAACAACATTGTACTGACCTTCCGGTGCATCGGCAAGAATCTGTTTGCCGGGGATACGTTCCTGTCCGCCGGTAAACGGTCCGAAGTGCTTTGTGTTTCCTTTTGTATCGGTAACATCAATTGACCATGAAGCGAATACGTTTTCTGCACCATCAACACCAAGGATAACATCGCTATCAAACGGTTCTTCTTCCAGGGAAACAATTTGTACGGGCATAAGAATATCGAGCGAGGAGCTTGTGATATCTACACGATTGTCTTCCGCTTTTACAACATCAAGTTCGCGTGTACCGCCAGTCTGATAAGAAGGATTTTCTGGTTTTGTTGAACCGGATGTTGAAATTCTTCCCGATTCGATTCCGAATGTGCCGACGAGATATTGTTTTACTGCATCAGCCATTGCTTTTCCATCGCCGGAAAGTGAAGCGCCTGCAAGTTTAATGGTTGCAGAGGGATTCACGCGTAAGCGATCGCCAATGATGTTGAGGACGTTGTAATAAACCTTTAACTGACGCGTTGAACGACCTGTGAGGTCTTTCGGTTGTGGTTGAACTAAGCTTGTTTCTTTGAAGTTTGATGCTTCACTGCCGGAGAGTTGAACGTAGCGTGCCGGAATCTTGGTTGATCCCGCATCGAAGAACACATAATTACGCATGGGGAGTGTTTCTTTTACTTTGCGTTCGATGGGAATGATTCCGGGAGCTCGAACAGAGAAATCGACTTTTTGTTCAGCAATCTGTTTGATGACAGAAGTGTTTCCAAACTTTAATGCACCGCCAACACGAAGACTTGTTAACGACCATGATTCTTCGGAGCGGGGACCTTGCCCGAAATGAAGAGAGATAAAGGGTGAAAAATCCGTGAGCCAATCTGCATCGCGTGAATTCAAGGGGATATCATAACCAACACCGATTTGAGCACTGACCACTGCACCGTGGATAGTATTCCACTCACCTGTTGTCTGGACACCGCTTGCGGAATGATCGAATGTTTTAGCAACATTGAATCCGAGACGGGGACCGACAAAGAAATATAAGGGATACTCAAATGGAGAAATTCTTAAACTTGGTTCAAGAGAGATGTAGTTCATGGATGTTGAGAGAGTATGGGTTACACCCGATGTATCTGTCATATCATCAAATGAACCGCCTCTTCCGTCAAAACCCAGCGTAACGATACCACCCCAGACAGGGTCGGGGCGATATTCGAGCATAGGGGCAAGCCATAAGCCAATACCTGATGCTTTTTCAAAGGGTTTGGAGAAATGTAATGCAGGATCATTATTGAGGTGCATAATATCCGTGCTATGCCAATTAAAATTCGCGCCGATACCGCCGCCGAACCACCACTGCGGGCTTAACCGCTGTTCTTGTGCGTTCAGCGAGAGGCTGAGGACGAGGGTGAGTACAATAACAACGAGATATTTTATCGAGGTGTTATTCATATTTAAGAGATTTCCTTTCATTTTTTTCATTCAACTAAAAACACACGCGTAACAATGCCAACCTTCGGGCAATCATATTCACATAAAACGGGCAGTTTATTGCCTGTATGCTGTAAACACCCTTTGGGATACCACCCGCTGAAGAGGGCTTATGACTTCGCACCACTCCAATCTATTGAATATCTGGTAAAATTCCCAATATTGAACCCGGATCCCGCCTACTTTATGACGTGAGAAAGGGCTGAGTTGTTACACTTGTATCCTCTATTCTATAAAATTCTTTTTCCGAATGCCGACTGGACAACTTCGACTGCAAATTCAGCCGATTGGTTACGGTTATCGAGGATCGGATTCATTTCTACAATTTCTAAAGATGTCATTTTACCGGATGCCGCAATCATTTCCATAAGGAGATGAGCCTCGCGGTAATCAAGTCCCCCCTTCACAGGGGTTCCGACTCCGGGGGCATATACGGGGTCAACACTATCAAGATCAAAACTAACGTGGACATAATCCACATTGGCAACCACTTTTTGAAACGCTTTTTTCACCACCCAATGGATTCCGTGTTTATCCACATCTTCCATTGTGTACAGGTTTAAACCATATTTGTGAAGATTTGTACTTTCCGTTCTATCAACATTTCGCAACCCGATGATCGCGACGTTTTCCGGGTCGATTTTCCTATAGGTTCCACCTATGCTTGTAAGCGCTTTGGGACCAAGCCCTACGCAGACGGCAAGGGGCATACCGTGAATATTCCCCGAAGGGGATGATTCGGGAGTATTAAAATCTCCGTGAGCATCAATCCATAAGACGCCAAGTTTTTTGTTCTGTTTGCGGGCAAAGGATGCCATTCCGCTGATGGTGCCGATTGCTATGGAGTGATCACCGCCAAGCACAAGAGGAAATTGACCCTTCTTCATGGCGCGTTCTACTTTCATGGCGAGACTGCCAACAACGCGGCTGATTTCCGGGAGATACTTCGCATTCTGGTTTTTAATGCGCTGTTCTTCCTGTGTTTTAATTGTTATATCACCCTCATCGGTGACTTTATAGCCGAGGTCGCGAAGACATTGATCCAATCCTGCATAGCGAATAGCAGAAGGACCCATATCAACTCCGCGTCTTCCCTGTCCCAAATCCATGGGGACGCCGATTATGTGTATTGTTTTACTCAAAAGAACAAATGATAAATGTTAGTGACAAAATTATTTCAATAGTATTGCTGTTTTTGTTAACGATGATGTACCGTTCGTTAATATATAGTAGTACACACCGCTTGGGATACCGGTTGCATTCCACGAAACCGAATATTCGCCGGGTTGTTGTATCCCGGTGACAAGCGACTTGACTTCACGCCCAACCGGGTCATAAATTTTTAATGTAACAAATCCTGAGCGTTCAATCCTGTACAAAATATTCGTTGTAGGATTAAACGGATTGGGATAATTCTGTCCCAATGTAAATTGTGACGGTAGAGAATATACCGGTTCACCAACTCCGGTAATTGTGCCATATGTCTGATTATCAATTATGGCGCCACGCAAATTAAAATTAATGAACAAATTCCAATATTGAACAATGCCGTAGTTGGGCACAACTTCAAGAAGGAGCTCGTCATCATAAACGTGACGGTAATAATCAATAAGAAATTTCCACTTCCGTTGACTCTGGCCAAATACTTCAATCGAATCGGCAGAGTTAAAAAAATATATATCTGTCGTATCGTCTTCACCGGGGATAGAACTAAGTAAGGCGTTGTTATGAGCCGAGAAATTGAAGAGGACATATTCTTGGTTTCTATCAGCATGAAAAAAATACACCGTATCGCCAATGATGCGTTGATACGTAAAAAGTCGTTCCCATGTATGAGTATAGACCTTATACGGTTTGCCATTCTGCATTATTGTATCGCCGGAAATATATGAGTAGGAAGAGCCGGAACCGGGGGTACGTTCATATTGCCACGCATCCCCAATATGCAAAGGATAATTCAATCCCTGCGACAACGCTTCTTCTAAAAAAAAGAATGCACACGTAATGATAACTAACGTTATCCGGGCGTTCATTTTTTATCCCACATCATTCTCATTAATTTACTGACGGTCTCTTTCATATCTTTTCGATGGACGACAACGTCAACGAAGCCATGTTCTAACTGAAATTCGGAGTGTTGGAATCCTTCGTGTAAATCTTTTCCTGTTGCCTGTTTAATAACACGGGGACCGGCAAAGCCGATGAGTGCGCCCGGTTCTGCGATGTTAATATCGCCAAGCATAGCATAGCTTGCGGTTACCCCGCCCGTTGTCGGGTCGGTCATAATCGAGAAATAGGGAATGCCGGCATCGTGAAGCTGGGCAAGTTTTGAACTTGTCTTTGCCAACTGCATTAATGACAGGGCGGCTTCCATCATGCGCGCGCCACCGCTGGATGAAATTATAATTAAGGGCTTTTTATCTTTAATTGCTCTATCGGTTGCACGCGCTGTTTTCTCGCCAACTACGGAGCCCATGCTTCCGCCGATGAAACTGAAATCCATACAAGCGAGAACAACACCCTGTCCGTTCATTGTTCCGGTTCCGGTTCGTATTGCATCGCTGAGATTTGTTTTTCGCATTGCATCTTTGATACGATCTTTATATTTCTTCGTATCGACGAATTCAAGGGGATCGGTGGAGTGCATCTTTTTATCCATCTCCTTGAATGATCCTTCATCAAGCAATATTTGAATGTATTCCTTACTGCCGATGCGAAAATGATAATTACATTTTATGCAAACAAATGCTTGTTGCTCCAATTGTTTGCGGTGAATAATTTCGCCGCACCCTTCGCATTTTGTCCATAATCCATCGGGGACATCTTTACGGGGATATTCGGGCGTTTCAATATTTTTTTTAGATCTTTTAAACCATGCCATGTTGATTCACCATAATTTGTGGTTGTGCAACAGTTACAAATTCTTTTATATAATACGGCTCCAGCGAGGAAACGTTTGCCGTTACTCCTTTTGCAAGGAGTTGTTCGCCCAACAAACCCACCGATGCGGCGCAGGGAACAGAGTGTTCCTTCTGCGGCACAAGAAGAGCGGGTCCGGGCTCGCTTTGTTGTTCGATGCAATGTAAAAATTTTTCGGTTGCATCTCCGAGTATAATCGTACAATGATGTTGTTGCGCCCACGTAACACATGTTTCAAGTGTTACGGCTTGAGCAGGATATACTTCAACAATATTGCGTTGTTGGAGTGATAACACACCCTTACCCCTCTCCGGAGGGGACTCAAGAGTATCACCGTCTTGTATCCGGAACAATGCCGCATACGCTTCATTACGTCGGGCATCAATCATTGATAAAATATAATCACCGCTATTGCCGATGGAGTATTGTTTACAATTCCATGCCAGTGCGGTTAATGTCGGTACGGCAATAATTGGTGTATCCCACGCAAAACATAATCCTTTTGCAACACTTAACCCAATCCGTAAACCCGTAAACGAACCGGGACCGATTGAAACGGCAACTGCATCAACTGGTTTGTTGCTCGAATCATAAGAAGAAAGAACGGCATCAACAAGTGTTAGCAGTTGTTCGGAATGTACCTGCGGTTCATTCCGCGATTGTTCTGCAATCACAGTGCTGTTCGAGATGAACGCGGCGGCGCATATCGCCGTTGAGGTTTCGATGGCTAATATCTTCATGCCGTTACCCCAACTGTTTTTTCAATCATAATTTCGCGTTCATTTTCAGAAGTTCCTAATTGAAAGCGAACATCATATCGTTCCGGCGGTAGCATGTCTCCGGCTTTCTCAGCCCATTCAATGAGACAGGTTCCGTTTCCGGTGGTATATTCTTCAAAGCCAAGTTCAAATAATTCATCCGGCGTATTTATACGATACAAATCAAAATGGTAGATCGTTCTCGTTTCCGTTGTATACACATTGATGATCGTAAACGTCGGGCTTGCAACATGTTTGTGAACGCCAAGCGTTTCACAAATGCCTTTTATAAACCGTGTTTTTCCCGCTCCGAGATTGCCGTAACAGGCAACAACATCGCCGGGCTGTAACTTCAGAGCAAATTGTTTCCCTGCGTCAATTGTTTCTTGCTCGTTGTATGTGAGAATTGTTTGCAATCCTCACCCTACCCCTTGGGTTCGAGCTTAATAGCGGGAAGAATCATCTCTTCCATAGAAATACCTCCATGCTGGAAACTATCTCTGTACTGAGCGACATATCGATGATAGTCGGTCGGGTACACAAAGAAATAATCTTCCTTCGCAATGAGATAGTTCACCGTTAATCCGCGGTTCGGTAACCGAAAATCCTTTGGATTTTTAACAAAAATGGCATTCCGTTCATCAACTTTGAGGTTTCTGCCGAATTTATACCGTAAATTTGTTGATGCTTCTCTATCGGCAATTACTTTAGTATGGCGTAAGCAACGGATGCTTCCATGATCGGTTGTAATGATAATAGTAGTATTTTTTTGTCGCGAAAGCGTTCTCAACATTCCTAAAAATGATGAGTGCATAAACCACGATTTAGTCAGCATACGGTATGCCGATTCATTCGGAGCAATTTCTTTCAAGAGCTGAGAATCGGATCTGCCGTGTGCAAGCATGTCAACAAAGTTCACCACGATAGCAGTGAGTTTATTATTCATAAACGAAAGTATGTTCTGTTCAATTCCGCGCCCGTAATCGGCATCAAGAATTTTTACATACTTCGGGTCTTTTATGTTCACCCTTCTCCTTTGGAGAAGATTGTTCAAGAATTCCGGCTCGTGCTTATTGCGGCTGTTATCATCATCTTCCCACACTTCCCAGATATCGGGGAAACGGGTTTCAATTTCATCAGGGAACGCTCCGCTGAATATCGCGTTACGCGAATACGGTGTCGCGGTCGGCAGAATGGAATAGTAATACTGCTTCGAGATATTAAAATACTCGTGTAACACTTCCTCAAACGTTAACCACTGATCAAGTCTCATGCAATCGATGACAAACAGGAAAACAGATTTGTTTTCCTGCAATTCCGGTATCACAAATTTATCGACAACATCGATTGAAAGTGCGGGGCGATTTTTTTGTTCCAGCCAGTGGCGGAAATTCCGTTCAATAAATTTAGAAAACTCAACATTACACTCGCGAATCTGATCGCCAAGTGTTTGCTGTAATCCTGATTCAGGATGCGAATCGAGTTCAATCCCCCACAAGGATACTTTTTCATACAACGATACCCATTCATCTGCCGTGAGCGACGATTGCAGAGAAATCGAAATATCCTGTAACTCTTTAATATAATCACGCGAAACGTATTGTTCGGTGATTTTCTTTCCTTCAAGAAATTTCTTGCAGGTTAATAATATCTGACTTGGATTGACCGGCTTTGTGAGGTAGTCGCTTATCTTCGTGCCGATAGCGTCTTCCATTAAGCCCTCATCCTCGTTCTTGGTGACCATGACGACAGGTAACGACGGGCGTTCATCTTTTATAAGCGAGAGCGTTTGCAATCCGCCCATTCCTGCCATCATTTCATCGAGAAAGACCAGATCGAAGTTTTTCGAACGGACTAAATCGAGAGCGTCCTCACCGTTTGTTGCTGTTTCAACGGTATATCCTTTTTCCGTCAGAAAATAGATATGAGAACGAAGCAGGTCGATTTCATCATCAACCCAGAGAATTTTACCTTTTGATGCTGTCATAGTTTAATTTTTAAGATACATATTTCGGTACAGAGAAACAAAGTAGTGTGTTCGTTTCAACAATTACTTTAGATGCGATTCTAAAACCTACCACGGCTCTACTCTGCGTCCTCGCAGAGTGCTCAATCCTATTTGATTTCGTGGTTCTGCGAGGACGCAGAACCGAGCGTAAGAGGTTTTTAGAACCACCCCCTAGATGCAATTTCTATGTTTCTGTTCTTCCTTCCGACTGTTTCCGAAAGGATAAAATAATGATATGATGGGCGTTTTCCGGCTCAGGTGATTCAGATGGTCATACCTGTGAAATTGGAAGGTATAACCTGTCCAAAAATCCAACAAACCGATTAATTTGTAAAGCGCATCCCTAATTAATTGAAATACGGAGATCAAGCCCGGCTTCGTTGCTTGTTGTGCCCGGAATTGTAGAGCCGCCTTCATCGGGGGCGGTTCGCGTGTAACGATAATAGATTGATGCGGTAACACGTGCGCTGAGCGTGTAACGAATGCGCGGTTCCATTGTTGTACGAATATCTCCACCCAACGGAGTACCGTCTTGATTGGTTTGGAGGAGTATCGGGTTGTGTAGCCGGCGCGATTTTAATGCGCGCGAGAATGTAAAGGAAAACTCTAAATCATTTTTCAGGTGCAACCCGAAGAGCGGGAATTCAAATCCATGGCGTGAGTAATTCAACGAAAGCGCCATTTCGGTGGTGACATCTTCGGTAATTGTTTGGTTGCTCATACTGAGATCGTACGAGGTACTTGTTTTGTACTGGAATGATCCGCCGACATTCCCCTTCAGGAGTTCTTTGAATGTTGCGTTGACTCCGATAAGCGGGGCAAAATCGTAGCTGATGCGTTCAACATCGGTAATCTCCGAGCCGTTTTCTCCGATATGGAAATCACGTCTGAACGATGAACGGTAGCTGTGTGTTAATGAAAGCGTTTGCATCCATGATTGGATGCCTGCAATTTTTTCAATTCCCGACCAGTTAAGATTCCAATTGGCTCGAGGAACAAATTCGCCGAAGAATTTATTTAAGAATGGAAATGCTTCCATGCCATGCTCAAATGCATTTGCCGCGGCTCCGCCCGTATTGTTCAGATATTCATCGGATTTAATATTTTGGTCGTAGCGTTTCCCGACCTCTTCTAAGCCGCTCTTGAACACCTTAAACAAGAATACGGGTGGTAAAGACATAAATGACCGTTCAACACTGCCGCTCGTACGTACGGTACCATTTAACGGAAGACCGAGAAGCGTATCGGTGGTGAATGTTGTTACCTTATGGTATTGCCAGCTGACTTTCCAATTTAATTCGAGAGATGCGCCCTCCCAGAGAGGACGATTTGTTTTTAAGCTGATATCATTTTTTTGTGAAAAATCATTGGTTAAATTAGCCCCTTTTGCGCGTATGCCCATTGTATTTGGTAACCAGCCATCGGGACCACGGTACGATACTTGTTCAAAGAACGGGAAGTGGTTGACAAAACGCAATGTTGCGCTTGGGTCTGACACAAGTCCTAATTGATACATTCTGGAAGGACCATAGCCGTTTGTATCGGAATGCGGATCCTGAAACGGCATCACACCCCAGAAATTCATGAAGCCGGTACCGCCGACTATTCCGGTATTTGCAGAACGATTCGATTGCGAAAATGATATACCGATGTTCTCATAATCAAGCAACGGATATTTAATAAGAATTTTTGCAACGAGTTTCAATTTCTTGAACGGGCTGACGCTTGGTTCTTCATCAACCGCTGTTGTATCAACAGTTGTTCCCGCTGTTGTATCGGTTGGTGATTTTGGAGCAGGAGGTGTTCGCTTTGCAGGTGTCTTCACTTGCACTGCATCAGTTTCATCATCCTTGAACCATTGATCGGCAAGCGCTTTCAAATGGAAGTTTGTACCGAGGTTTATGCTGTTTTCCCATGCGGCGCTTTTGCCGAGATTTCCACTTGAAAAATTATTCTGCCAGCCGTAGTTGACACGGTATCCGGCTGATATTTGATCGAGATATTTATTGATATCAAACACGTTTGGAAATTTGGGTTTCAAAGCAAAGTTGATACCCTGCGAGTATTGCCCGTCTCTTCCGCCAAAGAACAGCGCGCGAAGAATTTGTGAGAAATCGCGGTTGCCGGCAGTATCCGCAAAAAGCAAATCACGTTTTACGTTGATGCCGTAATCTCCGCCAATACCTATTAACCCGCCTTCGGTGATTTTCCAATTGAAGTTCAATTGTTTTGAACCTGCGAATGTTCTCGTATCGCGCGGTTGCGAATTGAGATTTCTGCTTTGAGCATAGTTGCGCGAACGCGAACCGTCGAGACTGCCGCTGAATCCTGTGATCGGGAAAAGATAGAGTTTCCAATCTTTGTAATCTTCAAGAACCGGTATTCCCTCGAAGAGTGACGAAAAAGGCGTAACAGTCAGGTTGTGATTGAGGTTAAGTTGATAGTTCATCCCAAATCCCCACTGCCATGTATTTGCCGTAAACGTTGCGGGGTCGCGGCTGTTGGATTGAGAATAGTTGAAACGTAACCCAATATTGTTAATAATGTCGCGAATGTACCATACGTTCCATGGTAAGCCGAATTTAAAATTGGATATGGTCACATTATCGGATACGCTGATGGTTTGTGATTCGGTTGTAATCTTATCGGCGGCGGCTTGTTGCGCTTCAACTGTCGATTTC
>ORJL011206637.1_pt1 | contig 53346 bp, 45 predicted proteins | sample 1779941 | NCBI WGS metagenome assembly ORJL01 (sample SAMEA104232317, study PRJEB22302) | groundwater metagenome | biome: forest; feature: aquifer; material: groundwater | place: USA | collected 2011-08-07 | depth 5.8 m | reverse complement strand
TGTAACCACGGGCAGTCAGACCCTGACCTCTCCGCTCGACTCGGTAATTGAAGTCAAAACTGCGGTCACCAACAACGCGGATTTTGTTGCAAGCTTCAAAGCCCGCAACTTCTTCAACGGTTCGGGGAACGGCCCGGTGGGAATGGACATCGCGCCAACCTTCGCCCCCACCAACAGCATCGGTTTGGCTCGGGGTTTTGTGTCTGCGGCTTTTTTTGCTCCGCCGCCAGGCGTCACCATTTCCGAGGCCTGGGGTGGTAATGCGGTTACCATCTACAACAACACTGGCGGCGCGGTTACCAACGGCAACGCCTTCGCCATTAACTCACCCTATGCGTTTGGTGCGTTGAAGCCCACTACTCAGTATGGTCTGCACATTAACAATCAGGGAATCAATGGCACCAACACTTCTTATGGATTGTTTGTAGATGCGCAGTCGGGATCCCTTAACAACTACAGTGCGATCTTTGCCGGCGGCAACGTCGGCATCGGCACGACGAGTCCGACTTTCAAATTACATCTGGTTGATCCATCCAACACCGGACTACGAGTGCAAACCAACACAGCGGGCGGCACCGTCGCCTCGTTCGGTGGTAATGGAGATTTCCAAATAGATGCGGCAGGTGTGGTGGGAGGCCGGTTAGCCGTTAAAGAAAGCGGCAACGTCGGCATCGGCACGTTTAGTCCGAGCGCGAAGCTGAGCGTCGTCGCCCCCGGCTCGACCGAGATCGCGGGCACGGCTCAGAGTTCCACCTTCCGCACCACTGCCGGTAGTCTGGGCAATACCGCAGGCGATGAACTCTCGCTGGCCAGCCTTGGTTACCTTAACGGTAACAATACGAGCCTGGGCATCAGAGGACGTCGGATTACCAGCGGCGCCGATTGGACCACGACGGCAATTGGACTGGGTATGGACGTAGATAACACCGTGCGCGCCGGCGATGCAACACTGTGGCTTCATGCCAACGGCAACGTCGGCATCGGGCAGAGCAATCCGACTGCTAAACTCACCGTGCAAGGAACAGTTCAAAGCAACTCAGGCGGCTTTAAGTTTCCTGACGGCACCGTGCAGACTACGGCGGCGAATACCACGTATACCACCGTTAATGACACGGAAGTCGCATTGACGACTAATTTTCCGGACGAAAACGTACTCCTCCATTTGAATCTTCCGGCGGGCACCTATCTGCTCACGGCAACGATCCGATTCCGCAACAACGCAAACTTTTTCGCCCAGGATAACAACCGCTACGTTATGTGCAGATTTCCAGGCGAGCCAGGTTCTGGCGACGGGGCTTATCGTTATCAATCTAGTATAGCGGGACCTTCGGAAGTGGAAATGACCTTTCATTCGGTCTCGGTCATCTCGTCCGGCGGTGTGGACGTTTTCTGCCGTCCATTCTCCTGGCTAGCCAACCTCTTCGCCGAGAGTCGTCGTCTGACCGCCGTGAAGATCGAGGGTAATGTTTTCGTACAGTAGCGACGTCTTAAATGGGTCTGACATTTGGTAACCACTCAGTGAAGGGGCGTGTAGCCGCGCTTGACCCGAAAGTGTTCGGCCCGTTATTATCCCGAACGAACGTTCGAACGGATATGCATTGCCCGCCCGCTACCGCAGGCGGTACTGACCCGCAATGATTAACTTTCAAACTTCCCCCGAAACATACAAACACTGGAAGCTTTCAATAGCAGGTACTGTCGCTACCCTCTCGATGGACGTGCAGGAAGACCAGACGCTCGCCGACGGTTACAAGCTCAAGCTTAATTCGTACGACCTCGGCGTAGACATTGAGCTGGCTGACGCAATCCAGCGGATTCGTTTCGAACATCCCGGAGTGCGGGCAGTCGTAGTTACCAGTCTCAAGCCGCGCATTTTCTGCGCGGGCGCGAACATTTACATGCTGGGCACGTCGTCACACGCTTTCAAAGTCAACTTCTGCAAGTTCACGAACGAGACGCGCTGTGCGATTGAAGACGACTCACGCCATTCGGGCCGACGCTACCTCGCGGCGCTGAACGGAACCGCGTCGGGCGGAGGTTACGAGCTGGCGATTGCCTGCGATGAGATTTACCTGGTCGACGATGGCAACTCAGCCGTTTCCCTTCCCGAAGTTCCGCTGCTGGGCGTCTTGCCGGGTACTGGCGGCTTAACTCGCTTGGTGGACAAGCGCAAAGTCCGCCGTGATCGTGCTGATGTCTTTTCAACGCTCGCCGAAGGACTGAAAGGCAAGCGCGCCACGGAATGGGGATTGATCGACGATTCGTTTCCTACCAGCAAGTTTCAGGAATCGATCGACGCCCGCGTAGCGCAAATTGTTAATTTGCGTTCTGCAGACGCGCAAGTTAACAACTTGCGCCACAACGGCATCAAGCTGAATCCGCTTGAGTTCAAATCAACTGACGACAGCCGCGAATACAAATACATCGGTCTGAAACTGCACCGCGAAAAGCGATACGCTGATCTGAGTGTGCGTGGACCTGAAGCGAGTCTGCCGGTAACACCAGAAGAAATGCAGAAGCTCGGTGATAGTTACTGGCCGCTACAGGCCTATCGAGAATTGGACGATGCCTTGCTGTACCTCCGCGTCAACGAACCAGAGATTGGCCTCGTATGTCTGCGCACCCGGGGTAACGCCGGCAACGTGTCGGCGATCGACCAGACGCTGGCCGCCAATCGCAAACACTGGCTGGTGCGCGAAATAATTCTCTACATGGCGCGGGTGTTACGCCGGCTCGATCTCACGGCCAAGAGTTTGTTTGCGATCATCGAACCCGGCAGCTGCTTTGCCGGCAATCTACTGGAACTTGTGCTGGCCTCGGATCGCAGCTACATGCTGAACAATCCCGATGAGACTGTCGAGATAATGCCCAGCGAACTGAACGCGGGCGCGCTCTTGATGAGCAACGGCCTGGCGCGGATCCAATCGCGCTATCTTTTCGAACCGAGCAAGGTTGATGAAGTGCTCGCTCACAAAGGCTCGTTCGACACCCAAGCAGCGAACGAAGCCGGCCTGGTCACCTTTGCTCCCGACGATCTGGATTGGGATGACGAGATTCGTTTGGCAATCGAAGAACGCACTTCCCTTTCGCCTGATGCCTTGACCGGCATGGAAGCGTCGCTCAGATTCGCCGGCCCGGAATCTATGGACACGAAAATTTTCGGACGTCTGACGGCCTGGCAAAACTGGATTTTCCAACGCCCGAATGCCGTCGGTCCGCAAGGGGCATTGACGAATTATGGCAAGCCGACGCAGGCGCAGTTTGATTACAAGAGGACTTAGCCGCAGATAAACGCGGATTCACGCAGATCAGAACGAACTATCAGCGTAAATCCGCGTGCATCCGCGGCTGGTTTTAGAATCATGAACCTATACGATCGCATTCCTAACAACGTAAACCTGTCGGAAGACAAACGTCTCCAGCGCGCTTTGGAAAAGTGGCTGCCAAATTATCTCGCGTGGTGGCACGACATGGGACCCAACGGATTTCAGGACAAAGACGTTTGGCTGCGCACCGCGGTCGATGTCGGCAGCGAAGGCTGGGCGCATTTCGATTACGTGAAGATGCCTGATTATCGCTGGGGAATCTTTCTTGAACCGGCACAGCCTGATGCAAGAGTCGGCTTCGGCGACAATCATGGAGCGCCGGCTTATCAGGAAGTGCCGGGTGAGTTTCGCAACGCGCTGCGTCGCATCATCGTCACGCAAGGCGACACTGAACCCGCTTCAGTCGAGCAACAACGCGAACTAGGAAAAACCTGTCCGTCGCTTTACGACCTGCGCAATCTGTTTCAGGTGAACGTCGAAGAAGGTCGCCACCTCTGGGCGATGGTTTATCTGCTGCACGGTTATTTTGGCCGCGATGGTCGCGACGAAGCGGACGCTTTGCTCGAACGACGCAGTGGTAATCCGGACAAGCCGCGCATCCTGGAAGCATTCAATCAGCCGTGCGACGACTGGCTCAATTTCTATTCGTTCACAATGTTCACCGATCGCGATGGCAAGTATCAGCTTTCGGCGCTCGCTGAATCCGGCTTTGAACCGCTGGCGCGCACTTGCAAGTTCATGTTGACCGAAGAAGCGCATCACATGTTCGTCGGCGACACGGGTCTGAGCCGCGTCGTCAAACGCACCGCACAGTTGATGAAGCAGAATCCGAATAAAGACGTGCGCGAGTTGGGCGGGATTCCGCTCGACATCGTGCAAAAGTACATCAACTTCTGGTTCAGCTATTCGCTTGATCTGTTCGGCGGTGAGATTAGTTCGAACTCCGCCGACTTCTTCGCCGCCGGATTGAAAGGCCGGTTCAAAGAGCAGGAGCAATACACCGATCATATTGCTGCTGAAGGCGTCTTCACGCTGATGGTCGTCGAAGATGGAAAGCTCGTGCCCCGCGCCGTGCCTCTGCGCAACGCTCTGAACGAAATTTTGCGTGGCGAATATGTGAAGGATTGTGAGAAGGGACTGGCGCGCTGGAACAAGGCGTTGCGCGATGAAGACCCGCTGCTACCGCCGACTCTGATCGGTGGGCACGATCGCCCGATAAAATCCGCGCCATTTTTGTATTTACCCGACATCAAGTTTCATCGTCACGTGGGTGAGTATGCAGCCCACAATTTCGATCTTGACGGCAATCTTATCTCCAAAGAAGAATTTGAAGAGCATAAGAAGGACTGGTTGCCAACCATCGAAGATCGCGAATATGTGCGCAGCCTGATGAAGCCCGTCACCGAGCCCGGCAAGATCGCCAACTGGATCGCGCCGCCGGCAACGGGCATCAAAGGCAAGCCGTTTGAGTTTGAATACGTGCGGCTATAGCTGGGAGCGGGGACGTCCCCGTCCGCATTGAGCGCGCAGCGCGAACCAGCATTTCCAGATTGAGCGTGCTCGCACGCGGTGCGGACGGGGACAGTCCGCGCTCCCAGCAAGACGATGACCGCAACCATCAAAGAAGATCTGTCGCGCTACGATCAAAAGCTCGAACTGATCCTGCGCACCTCCGCGCGTATTTTTGCCGAAAAGAGTTATCACTCAACCTCAATGCGCGACATCTCGCGGGCAACGGGTGTTAGCCTCGCCGGCCTTTATCATTACTGCAAGTCGAAAGAAGAGTTGTTATTCCTAATCCAGGATCATTGCTTTGGGCGCGTGCTTGAGCGGCTCGAGGAGCGCACCCGTGGAATCGATGATCCGTTTGAAAGGCTGCGCATCCTTATCGACAACCATCTTTCATTCTTTGCCACGAACATGGCTGAGATGAAAGTGCTGTCGCACGAGGCCGAGTCGCTCGCCGGCGATTTGCAGAAGCGGGTCTCGACCCGGAAGCGGGAATACACGCGCACCGCGCGCAAGATACTGTCCGAACTGCAGCAATCAGGTGTTGGTTCGCAAGCGTCACGTAAAAATTGCCAACCCAAAAGAAATGCCAAGGCCGTGGACATCACGGTCTCTACTTACGCTCTATTCGGCATGATGAATTGGATTTACAACTGGTACGACCCCTCGGGCAAGTTGTCTGTCACTCAACTCGTCGATAATATTACCCGTCTCTTCCTGTACGGCTTTCTTTCACAGGCAGACAAGCCGGCCGCGCTAGAAGGTTCCGGGAGGGCTGAGAAAGTAAACGTCTGGCGCACGGCATGAGGGATCTCAAGCGAGCGGTGTTCAGAGTACCGACTTTAGTCGGGCTTTCTACTGCAGAAACAGAACCCAACTAAAGTTGGTACTCTAACACCCGTACCGAAGCTTCTTATTAATATCAATGACCGAGCTAAACCTGGTTGAATACGCAGTCGAGGAAGGGATCGCAGTGCTGACGCTCAACGATCCGCCGGCGAATACTTATTCGTACGAGATGATGCAGCAACTCGACGCGCGAATTCTTGAAGCCCGCATGGACGAGAGCGTGCAAGTGATCGTAATTACCGGGAGCGGTGCGAAGTTCTTTTGCGCGGGGGCAAATATCAGCATGCTCGCGAACGTCACGCCCGAATTCAAATACTATTTCTGTTTGCACGCCAACGAAACTTTGTCGCGATTCGAGCAGACTCCAAAGCTCGTCATCGCGGCCATCAACGGTCACTGCGTCGGCGGCGGCCTGGAACTCGCGATGGCCGCCGACATTCGAATCGCCCGCCGCAGCGCCGGCAAAATGGGATTGCCGGAAGTTTCGCTTGGCGTCCTGCCGGGCACGGGCGGCACCCAGCGGCTGGCGCGCCTCGTTGGTAAATCGAAGGCGATTGAATTGATGGCCACTGGCGAGTTGTTTGATTTCGAGAAGGGCGAGGCGCTCGGTTTGATCAATCAAGTCTTTGATGCGGACTCTGCCGAGAAGTTTAGCGAGCAAGTGATGGAGTACGCGCGGCAGTTCACGACACCCGACAAGGCCGCGCGCGCCGTCGGACGAATCAAACGCGCCGTGCAAACCGGCGCCGAGATTCCGTTCGAGTCCGCGCTGGCGCTCGAACGCGAACTGCAACAGCAACTGTTTCAGTCGGAAGATGCAAAGGAAGGCCTGGACGCGTACGTTAACAAGCGCAAGGCGCAGTTCAAGGGAAAGTGAGTCAGAACCGCCTGCGGTAGCGGGCGGGCCCACCCGCTACCGCAGGTGGTTCTGACCTTATTATGGACCAACTCATCAAAGTCGCTGAAGACTCCGCCATCGTCACGATCACGCTGAACCGGCCTGATCGCCTGAACGCTTTCGTCGATCACATGCGGCGCGATCTCGCCGAAGCTTTGGAAGAAGCCGGCAGCGATCCGCACGTGCGAGTCGTCGTGCTCAACGGCGCAGGCCGGAGTTTTTGTGCCGGCGGCGACGTGCAGTTCATGGCTGAGTTGGTTGAGCGAGGTGACAGCGAAGAGTTCGCGCGTCTGCTCGGCGCCGCGCGCCGCGTGGTGCTGGGGATTCGTCAGATGACCAAACCGGTGATCGCTTCGATCGAAGGACCGGCATTCGGCGCCGGCTTCAATCTGGCGCTGGCTTGCGATCTGCGCATCGCGTCATCGACCGCGACCTTCAGCCAGGCCTTCGTCAAGCTTGGCTTTCATCCCGATTGGGGCGGAACCTATTTCCTGCCGCGCATGGTTACGGCGAACATCGCCTGCGAGATGTTCTTTCTTGGCGATTCAATCGACGCGGTCCGGGCCTTACAACTCGGCTTGATCAATCGCGTGGTGGCGCCGGAAGAGTTGGAAGCCGAGACGCGAAAACTGGCGGAGCGTTTACGCGACGGTCCGGCCGTCTCGATCGCCGCAGCAAAGCACGCAGTGTACGCGGCCGAGCACGATACGCTTGAGAAGATGCTGCAATATGAAGTCGAAGCGCAGGTGCGTTGCTTTGAATCCGAAGACGGACGCGAAGGCGTGCGCGCATTTTTAGAAAAGCGGCCGGCGAAGTTTACGGGAAGATAGTCGGTCTTTGTTGTCCGACAAACTTCAGTTTGTCGTTTCAGGTTGAGCAACAAAGAGCGTCGACAAACTGAAGTTTGTCGGACATTATTATGAAACTTGCAAACAGGATCGCATTCATCACCGGCGGCGGACGCGGCATTGGACGCGCCATCGCGATTGCTTTCGCGCGCGAAGGCGCGTCGGTAGCGGTAACTGCGCGTACTCGCGTGCAGGTCGAAGCAGTGGCGAAGGAAGTTGCTGATCAGTTTGGGGTAGACAGTCTGGCACTTGAATGCGACGTGCGAAATACTGGTTGGGTAAACGACACTTTCGCACTGGTTCGCGCGCACTTCGGACGCGGACCGGACATCCTGGTTAACAACGCCGGGATCGCTGAGACCGCTCCTTTCTTAAAGAGCGACGAACAGATGTGGGAGCGCCATCTCAACATTAACCTGGGCGGCACGTTTCGTTGTACCCACGCCACGCTGCCCGAGATGATCGAACGCGGATGGGGCCGCGTCATTAATATCGCGTCAATCGCCGGCAAGATAGGCGCACCTTACATTTCGGCATATGCGGCGTCAAAGCACGGGGTGCTGGGGCTGACGCGATCGCTGGCATTGGAAGTCGCCGCGAATGGGATCACCGTAAACGCGATCTGTCCGGGCTATGTCGATACTGAAATGACTTCGCGGGGCATCGAAAACATTGTGGCGAAGACCGGCGCCTCGGCCAACAACGCGCTGGCCGCGCTGAAGAAGATGAGTCCGCAGAACCGCCTGGTTACCGCGGAAGAAGTTGCGGCGCTGGCCGTGCTGCTCGCGTCTGAAGAAGGCCGCGGCATCAATGGCCAAGCGATAAATGTGGATGGTGGCACCGTTCTGTTCTAGTGATAGATCCGCCTTTCGAACTTTGTGCTTTGAGCTTTGTACTTTGCTCGCTGGTGAATCGAGCCGCTTGACGGTTTAGAGAAACCAAGTTCAAAGTACAAAGACCAAAGCACGTTTTTCTATGATTGAAAACCTCGACAATCTTGAGCGCACGCATTCATGCGGCGCGCTGCGCAAGGAAAATGTCGGCACGCGCGTCACGCTGATGGGTTGGTGCGCGAAACGACGCGATTTTGGTCCGCTCACGTTTATCGATCTGCGCGATCGCGACGGGATCACTCAAGTGGTTGTGAATCAGGAGCACGCGCAGGAAGCCCACGCCAAAGCCAAAGAAGTGCGCGGTGAATACGTTTTGGCGGTCACCGGGCAGGTGGCTCTGCGCGATCAAGGCGCGCGCAATCCAAAGCACGCAACGGGCGACGTAGAGGTCCAAGCCAGCGAGCTGGTCATTCTCAACGACGCGCGCACGCTTCCGTTTCAGCTCGATGCTCCGGCGACTGAGGCATTGGCGAGCGAGGACCTGCGCTTGAAGTATCGTTATCTCGATCTGCGCCGGCCGCAGTTGCAGGCGAATCTTCGTCTCCGCCATCGACTGCTGCTGGAAATCAATCAATACATGGACGAGCAGGGCTTTACGCAGATCGAAACGCCGAATCTGATTAAGTCGACCCCCGAAGGTGCGCGTGATTACATCGTGCCTTCGCGTGTGCAACCGGGAAAGTTTTTCGCGTTGCCGCAGTCGCCGCAAATCTTCAAACAGATTTGCATGATTGCGGGTCTGGATAAGTACTACCAAATCGCGCGGTGTTTCCGCGACGAAGACCTGCGCGCCGATCGCCAGCCGGAGTTTTCGCAGCTCGACGTCGAGATGAGTTTTGCGACGCCCGATCAGATTTACTCGCTGGTCGAAGGATTGTTCGCGCGAATCTTCCGTCTGATCGGGGCTGAGTTGAAGACTCCCTTTCCGCGATTCAATTTCGCGGAAGTCATGCAGCGCTTTGGCTCGGACAAGCCCGACCTGCGCATTGAAGGAATGGAATTGCAGGATCTTTCCCCGGCGTTGGCGGACACAACCTTCGCGCCGTTTGCGTCGGCGCTCGGCGCCGGCGGACTGGTGAAAGGCATTGCGGTGCATGGCGGCGCCACGATGTCGCGCAAAACGCTCGACGAGTTGCAGGAGTTTGCGAAACGTTACGGAGCGGGCGCGCTGGCGTGGATCAAGTTCGGCGACGAGCTTTCATCGTCACTCCTGAAAGTGCTGGGCAACGAAGTCGTGACTCAGATGGCGGAACTCGCCGGCGCAAACAAAGGCGATGCCGTACTCATCGTCGCCGGCAAACCATCTGTCGTAGCTGCCAGTCTGGGCGCGTTGCGTAATGAAGTCGCCCGAAGAGAGAACTTGATTCCTGAAAAAGTCTTCGCCCCATTGTGGGTGACTGAGTTTCCGATGTTCGAATTTCACGAAGACGACGGCCGCTATTACTCGATGCATCATCCGTTCACGTCGCCGCTGGACGAAGACGTGCTTTTGCTCGAACGCGCCGTGAGTGGCGAAGCGCAATTGTTTGCCGGATTGCGCGCCAAGGCTTACGACGCGGTTATCAACGGCGTCGAAGTCGCGGGCGGCTCGATCAGAATTCACCGCCGCGACGTGCAAGCCATCGTCTTCAAAGCGCTCGGCATGAATGAAGAGACGGCGCGCGAGCGCTTTGGTTTCTTTCTCGACGCGCTCGCCTTTGGGACGCCGCCGCATGGCGGCATCGCTTCAGGCATCGAGCGCACGCTGATGGTTTTGGTGCCGACGGAAAATATTCGCGACGTGATGGCGTTTCCAAAAACTGCTTCCGCGCAGGACTTGATGATCGACGCACCGGGCGAAGTCGATGCGAAACAGTTGGCGGACCTGCATCTGACGATCGTGAAAGACTGATTTCCCTCGCGTTTCTCTGTGCAGCCTCTGTGGACCTCTGTGCCTCTGTGGTGAAATTGCGTTGCGCAGAAAAGTCCTCACCACAGAGGCACAGAGATCTCACAGAGAACCACAGAGAGCAACTCATTGAAATCGGCAAGTGCCAACACTCGCACACGCACCAGGACTTCCGGCAATGATCAGGATCTCGCAAACACATGTTAACGATCTTATCGAACATGCTCGTAAGACGGACCCTCACGAATGCTGCGGCCTGATCGGCGGCAGTGATGATTGCACGAAGACCGTCTATCCGCTGCTGAATATCGCGACCGATCCGCTCGTAACTTACGAAGCCGCGCCCGAAGATCTATTTGCTGCACAGCGCGCCATGCGTGATTGCGGCGAACAATTGCTGGCGATTTATCATTCGCATCCCCGCTCAGCAGATCCCGAACCGTCGGCGACGGACGTGCGGCTTGCCTACTATCCGTCGGCGGTTTACTTTATTGTCGGGTTGGCCGGCGAAGAGCCGCGTCTGCGCGCCTTTCGCATTTCAGAGCGCGAAGGACGGTGGGAGCCGGTTGAGTTCAACGTCATTGCCAATGCCAATCACTGAAACCGAAACAAACCGGCTCTCGTAAGCAACTTCAGATGGAGCCCAAGCGCAGCAAGTACGACACGAACCCGCTCGACGGAAAAGTCGCCGCACGCGCGGATGAATCATCGGGGTCGGCTCGACCCGGCCCGCCAACGGAGAGCGTTGCGGGTCGACCAACTCAGGGAATCGGCCGCCGCGATGATACCGATGAGGTGCACGCCTATTCTGAAGGTGAGGCTCCAACCCGTCGCATCGACGAGGTTACGTCTTATCCGTCGGTGTTCGTGCCACCGCCGCCCAGACAATCCACTACCTACGCGCGGCGCGAGCACCGGCGGTAAATATTTATCAGCCTCCGCCCGGGCCACCACCGAATTTGTATCAGGCTCCGCCTTTGCCCTTTACGCAAAGGCCCGAATCACAAACCGTAGCCGGACTGAACATTCCGCAACGGTGGGCGAACCTGCTGCCGTACATTCCCGGACACATCGGACTTGTCGCCGCCGTAATCGAATTGTTGCTGGTGCCGCGTACGGAAACGCGCGCGCGTTTTCATGCGGCGCAGGGCATGGCTCTGCAGATCGCAATCCTGATTCTCACCGGCGCATTCGGTTTTCTTCATCTGATTTCAGGCAGTAGATTCGGATCGGTGCTCTTTAGTCTCGCGTCGACGATCTTTCTAATTGTCTCAATGGTGCGTGCGTTTCGAGGCAGGCCGCATCACATCGCGCCGCTGGACGAGGCAACAAAATTTTTCGATGAAAAGATCAAGCCCCGTAAGTGATCTCCCGCAAATCCCTGGCATCGACGGAATTGGTGTTCGCGTGAACGAAAATGAAGCATTTGCGGGTTCCCCCTCCCTCGCTGGCCCGCGCCTGCGCCTATCGCACACTTGAATAGAATTGGCTCATTTCCGCCAAACCGCTGAGGCCACGCAGTGTGCATCGAAAACATAACATTCGCGATGCTTGGTCTCGGCTTTGGTGGCACTGGGTTTGATTGGTAAGCTGAGGCAAACGGACGCTCCCTGATATTCATCGAAGATCGGAGCGAGAACGTTGCCGAATATTTCAAGTGAAGGTTGATGGAAACGGAGTAAGGAAATGAACGGAACCGGAATTAGAAACGCAACGAAGTGGCTGGCGGCACTGATTGTAATCGCTATCGTGTCGATGCCACTGCAAACTTTTGCGCAAACCAAAATCGTCTATCACAGCAACAAGTACCAGCCGGCCGATGATGTGAAGCTGGGCCGCCAGGCCGCGGCTGAAGCTGAAAAACAATTTCCGCTGCTGCGCGATTCTGAAGTCACTGCCTACGTTGAAAAGATCGGGCAGCGTTTGGTGGCGTCGATCCCGGCTGAATTTCAGCATTCTGAATTTCGTTATTCCTTCAAGGTAGTCAATGCCAGCGACATCAATGCCTTCGCTTTGCCGGGTGGCCCGATGTACGTCAATCGCGGCATGATTGAAGCCGCGCGCAACGAAGGCGAAATGGCCGGCGTCATGGCGCATGAGTTGAGCCACGTCGCTCTGCGTCACGGAACGGCGCAAGCCACCAAAGCTCAGAAGTACGCCGTGGGCGCGGGCATCGCCGGTATTCTCGGCACCATTCTGGCCGGTCCCGCGGGCGGACAACTCGCTCAACTTCCGATTGGCGCTTATTTTCTAAAGTACAGCCGCGAATACGAAACCGAAGCCGATCTGCTCGGGGCGCGCATCATGGCGAATGCTGGTTACGATCCGCGCGATCTGGCGAACATGTTTCGCACGATTGAGGCGCAGGGCGGCGGTGGCGGCGGATTCCTTAGCGACCACCCGAGTTCAAAGGATCGCTACGCCCGCATTAATCAGGAAGCGCAAAATCTGCGCGTTCGGGAAACGACGCGCGACGACACCGAGTTTCGTTCCATCAAGGAACGCTTGCGCCGCTATCCGCGCGCGCAGACGATGGCTGAGATTGTGCGCAACGGCGAGCGAAATCCCTCGAATAACAACGGCAACAACTATCCGTCTAACCCGCCCAGAGGGCGCGTCGAGTATCCGTCGTCGCGCTTTCGCAACTATTCCGAATTCAACGTTCTGCAGGTCAGCGTTCCGGATAATTGGCGCGAGCTTTCGGATCAAGGTTCGTCCGTTTGGTTCGCTCCCGAAGGAGCTTATGGCTCGACCAACGGACAGGTCGTCTACACGCACGGCGTCAACGTCGGCACGGCGCGAACAAACAGCCGCAACCTGCAGCAGGCCACGAATGAATTCGTTAGCGCCTTGCAGCAAGGCAACACGAATCTGCGCGCGCGCAGCAACTATCAGCGCACTTACATCGACGGCCGCAACGCTCTGTCGATTGCTTTGAGCAACACGAACGAAGCCACCGGCCGCGCCGAAATAGTCAACATTGTCGCTGCGCAATTGCGCAGCGGCGATTTGTTCTATCTGATCATGGTCGCGCCAGAAAGCGACTACAACAACTATCAGAATACGTTTCAGAATATTCTGCAGTCGGTGCAGTTTAACGATTAGGTTAACTCCCTCTCCCTTTGGGAGAGGGCCGGGGTGAGGGGTTAGTGGACTGAGCCGCACCTATGCCCTCATCCCCAACCCTTCTCCCAACGGAGAAGGGAGTGAATCGAAACCGAGCGCGGCTTGCCTTGACAGTCATCGTTGCCGTCCCTATAGTCTCTAACTTCGCGCCGATGCTTCAACGGTGTGTGCAATACACGAATTAACGGAGATTTGAATGCCGAATCATAAGTCAGCCGAAAAGCGAGTGCGCCAGAGTGCGCGTCGTCGTGATATCAACCAGGGCAACCGAACGCGCCTGCGCACTTCGATCAAGAAACTGAGGAGCGCGCTGACGGCCGGCGACGCGAAGGAATCAAGCTCGCTTCTGCCGACAACGGTTTCCGAGATCGACAAGGCCGTACAGAAGGGCGTGCTTCATCGGAACACTGCCGCGCGCCACAAGTCGCGTCTGACGGTGCGTGTGAATCAGGCCGCAGCAAAATAGCTGTCAGAACCGCCTGCGGTAGCGGGCGGGCAAGGAATAGAATTCTCAGTTGTGAGGCGGATCGTTAGTCGGTCCGCCTCACTTCTTTTTTTGTGAGGAGTCAATTATGACCGACTACTACAAGAGCGACGATGACCTTCGCTCGCTGGTGAACGAATTCGAAGCTTGCAGCTTTCATCCGTCCGAGTTCAAGCATTATCAGCATCTCGCCGTGGTGCTCTGGTACGTTTCGACTCTGCCTTACAACGATGCGCGCCGGCAGATGAAGCTCGGCATTCAACGCCTGGCGGCGACCTACGGCAAGACTGGGTACCACGAAACGATCACTGAGTTCTGGCTGAGGATGGTGCGCGGGTTTCTGTTGGAGAGTCGCTCCGAGTCGATTGCAGCGATGGCGAATCAACTCATCGAAAAGTACGGTAACAAGAATCTGATTCTCGATTACTACTCTGCCGAGCTGCTCGCTTCACCTGAAGCAAAAGGCGAGTGGGTTGCGCCCGATGTAAGGCAGCTCCCGTTTCCGGACTGATCAGTTCGCGGTCAACTCGACTACGAGCATCTCGACCTGCATCCGCGGCGTGGCTTTCGAAGTCTTTATTCCCAGATCCGCCACCGCGATGCGAGCGATCTGGCGCGCCAACGTCTTGCTGTCGGTGCGACTCACGCTGGAAAGATAACTCTGTTGCTTGAACGGCGGCATCGGCACCTGGCGAAAGATGTCTCGGGACGAAACGCCCTGTGACAGCAGCGCTTGCGCCAAAGCCATGCGCCGGTAAGTGCTGGCGATTAGGCCAATCAGCATCAATGGCGGCGCGCCATCATCGAGCAGGTGTTTCAGAACTCGCAACGCGCGCGGCCGATTTCGCGCGAGCATCTGGTCGGTCAGATCCCAATTCATCAGTTCGCGCGAACGCCCTACCAACGCCTCGACCAGGTCCATGGTAATCCTGCCCGATGGCAGCGCGGCCGCCGACAGTTTGTTCAGTTCATTCGAGAGAGTCCGCACGTCTGAACCTACCAACTCGACGATGCGGCGCAGGACGTCCGCCTCAACTTCGGTCCTCAGTTCCTGCAAATGCGTTCGCGCCCAGGCCGTCAGTTCGCCATCATTCAACGGCGCAAATTCAAACGCCGCCGCATTTTGCACCAGCGTCTTCCCAAACTTCTTGCGCTTGTCGACGTCGTCGGTGACAAAGACAACTACTGAAGTTTCGACCGGACGTTCGAGGTACTTGAGCAGGGCTGATTCATTCTCTTCGTCGAGCTTGTTGAAATCCGTGACGCGAATCGCGCGCCGCGAAGACATCATCGGCAGTTGCTCAGCCTCGGCGATTACCTGACGCGCATCGCCATCCGCAAGACTAATCGAAATGTCGTTGAACTCCCGCAAGAGCGTGTCGCGCAGCGCTTCATCGGCAATCGCGCGCGCGGCCCGGTCGCGCAGATAACTTTCCGCACCAAGCAGGAGATAGACGGGTTCGATCGTTCCCTGCTTCAGGGCCTGGGCGAGATCCCTTGGTCGTCGAAGGGGCATTACTTGTCCTGCTTCACTCCGAATCCGTTAATCAGCGTGGACACGATCGATTCGGCAAAGCTGCGCGCGATGCGCATCACGGCGGGGTCTTCTTCGTTAAAGAAGTTACGCGGATCGTTCGCGAATTCGTACTCGCCGCGAAAAACAAAATTCTGATTGTCGTAAAGCACGCGGTTCTCATGCTGGTCGCGCACGGTCACCGCCGCCACGATTGTCACTTCAAAGATGCGCGCGCGGCCTTTGTCGTCCAGCAGCACACCTCCGAATCCGAAGCTCTTGACGACACCGTCAATCACGGCGTCGGCGCCTTCGCGTTCGCTCTGTACGCGCAGACCGTGACCGCGATGAATCAATTCTTTCATCACGGCTTCGGTAAAGCGATGCTCGATCTTAAAGCGCAGGGCGTTGTTCTGAAACGCGGGCACCGCGACCGTCTTGATGTGCGCAGGCATCTGGCTTTTCGTAACCGGCTTGTAGCATTCGCCGAAGCCGCTGACGAATAGCAGCGTCAAGGCGAGCGCCGACGTGCGAATAACTGTTTTCATCGGACCTTCCTGAAAGATGTTGATAATACTGTAATGGCGTGCTATACGGAAGCCATTCGGTGATCAAAGGAGCAGTGTCGTGAGCACTCCAATATCAATTGGGCCAAGCCTGACGCGCATCGGCCAAATCTTCGTTAACGTGAAGGACCTCGATCGGGCGATCGCCTTTTACCGCGACATTCTGGGCATGACGTTTCTGTTTCAGGCGCCGCCAAACATGGCCTTCTTTGACTGCCGTGGAATTCGTCTGATGCTGGGCGTGGCGGACCGGCCGGAACTCGATCATGCCGCATCGATCATCTACTACAAGGTTGACGACATTGAAAGAGTCTACGAAATCTTCGCTGCCCGCGGTGTGGAATTCATAGTGAAGCCTCATCTGGTCGCGCCGATGCCGACGTATGATTTGTGGCTGGCTGACTTTCGCGACTCAGAAGGAAACATCCTGGCGTTGATGAGCGAAGTGCCAAAACAAGTCGCGTGAATGCAGTCAGTACCGCCCGCGTCAGCGGGTGGGTCAAGGACTCACATCATCAGGGTTGAGTCTCTGATCCATCTGCTCACGCAGATGGTACTGACTTCGTATCCGCGCTCATCCGCCGCTCAACCGCCAGACTCAATCCCATAATCAAATAGAAGATCATAACCACTTCGGAATCGCCCCAGTTGTAATGGACGACTCCGCTCAGCATGAATCCGATCAGTCCGCCGAGCGAGCCCAGAACAACTCCCTTTTCGATCCAATTCTCTGCCGGCACGCGAAGTCGCAGTCGCCACAGCATTCGCGCATACATTCCCATCAGGATTAGCCACGCGACGAGCGTAGGCACGCCGCGTTCGAGCGCGATCTGCAAATAGTCTGAATGCATGTGACCCATCGGCAGACGGCCATTGTCGAACAAGCCCCATTGGCGCCAATGCGCTTTGATCGAATCCATCCCCACGCCAACCAGGAGGTGTCGCGGCTTGCTCACCAGCAGATTGAATCCTTCGCGCTGGACAGTTTGTCGCCAGCGAATCGAATCGTCCTTTGAATCAAAGAATCCGACGTTGCGCTTTTGATGCAAGACAAAGAACCCCACCAGAATTAAGGGAACAGCGCAGGCAGCGATCACAATCAGCGCGCGGCGACTGAGACCCAGCGCGGCAATCATCGTCGCGGAAATCAACAACCCCAGAGCCGACGCGCGCGTCACCGTCAGCACCAGCGCCGCGCACATCCCCGCGATCGCCAGAACCAGCAACGCGCCATTTCGCGTACGCTTGCGCGGCAATGCGACAAAGAGGCCGAGGGTCAGCGACGCGATCAGTTGCAGCACTTCGGCGTAGGTCGTCCAGTGATCGTAGAAGCCGGTGGCGCGCCAATCTCGTCCGGGCGTCCAGCGCGAAATCCCCAGACGCTCTTCAGACGTCGCGCCGGGAAGCAACTTACCGCGCGGCACCTCGAGCACCGCGATCCACTCGACCCGATAGATCTTGATCTTTGCGGGACCCTGGCGAAGCGGAGACTGATATAGCTTTTCAGCTAGCTCTTCGAGGTTCCTCAGCTTCTGCCCATCAACTTCCAAAAGCGTATCGCCGGAGAGAATCGGCGTTGTGTCAATGTGTTCGCGCGAAACAAATTTCGCCGCGCTCAGCGGACTATCGGGCCGCACGTCGTAGACCTTGACGCCACGCCCGAAAGCATATTGGCCGAACGTGTACAGCACGCTGACCAGGCAGGACGCGACCAGCAGAATCGTGAGCACCCGCAGCACGCGCGCCGAGGGGATGTTTTGCGCGCACAGATAGACAATCGTAAACAGGCTCGCCGCGCGCAGCTTGCCAATCGAAACCATGGGCTCGTAAGAGAGGAGCGCTGAAATGCCGGTGAGAATGAAAAAGCCCAGCATCGCGTAATCGATCGGCGTGCGCTGAAGTGTCGGGCGCGGCCAAACGGCAAAACGCAAGACCCAGAACAGCATTCCCAAGAGCCACGCCGTCTGCGTTGCTGCGATCGAGTTGGGCGCGGCGACCACCAGCAAGACCAGCGCCGCGACCAGAGCGCGATCCAGCCACACACCCAACGGGCCTGGCATGATTTGACGTTTTCCGTTGATGATTTCTCTGTGTCCTCTGCGGCGAATTTCGTTTAGAATCCGAGCACGCTCGGATTATATTCGACCTTTGACGGAAACCGACACGCGAAAATCGATTTCTCAGCTGGCCGCGCTCTAACGTGATCTCGAAATCGCCGGCCGCTACGATTCCCGGTCATCGCGAATCATATCTCGTGCGCATCTCGGAAGCCGTGCATCGCGTGATGAGATTCGATTCGCCGATCACGAATGGTGGATCGAACAACTCGAGCGCCACTTTGCTCGCCGGTATCTCTTCAATCTCGACCGGCGCCGGCCCGTGCGATGGTTCACACAGCCTCGCCGAGAACTGCGAAATCGAGCCATTTTACAAAGGGATTCAGAAGATTCTGTTGTTGGAGGTGGCGCTGGCGGGGGTGGAGTGAAGCTATCCGTGCAATCGTGACCTTAAGCCTTATCCAAGAGCAAGACCCACTCTGCAATTATCAGCAAGACACGAAGTGAACCGGGTGGAGCCCCCGCCCGGGAAACCCACCACCAGTTGGTCTCGGTCGCCCGTGAAATGTAAGCCATAAACCAGCATGTCTACATTTTCAACTATCAGCCCCGAAGGTGGATCGGCCACCAGTCGCAATGAGATGTGACCGGGCGCGTCTCTAACCGTTATTGCTCCACCTGACACCTCTACATCCCAATTTGACGTCAAAGCAAACCACTCATTGTCTCGGATAGAGAGGGATGGCTTTCCACTAGCGTTAAAAAAATAGGCCGTTAACAGAAAAGGGGCGTTGTCGCTCTCGGGCTCCTTGATCTGAAACAAGGGCAAATCCCTTACGAGCACCGGTATCTCACAGTTTGTAAGCGTAACGCCTGCGAACGCTACAGAGGGATGTTTCTTTCCAAGATCAAACATTTCATTTGAAAAACCGGCCTCTTTACAACGCGGCTTCGCCAATGCTTCCTTCGCCTTCTCCCTCGACGAGAATCCAGTGGTGACTTTCGAATGGCACTGCGGGCAAAGGAGTGCGATAGAAGCTGGGTTATGTTCTCGAGCTTCTGCGAATTCGGGATCGACGTGGTCATATTCAATAATGCTAGAACCACAAATGACACACCCAAATCCGCATGCCTGACGAACCAAGCGCTTTATTGGATCAGGGATGTCGCGGGAAAGTCCGTATTGATTGGCCACACCAATTCTTTCAACATTGCCGTCAGTGCGACCCTTTCAGGGTCGGAATGCTAAATGACATCGCGACCGGGGGCGGCGCTTCGCTTGCCCCCGGCTACTATCTTGAACCCCTACGGGGTTCCGGCTGGCTACCACGCCCACGCATACGCTTCCGTGCGCGGATCGGTGCCCGCGTTGAGCACTCCTGTTTTCAGATCGATCACGATCGCCGCGAGCGATCCGTCCGACCACGCGCCGGTAACTCTTAGCTTGTGGCCGCGCGCGAGCAATTGTTTGCGTACGGCTTCGGGGATGCGCGACTCTACTGAGAGATCGCCCGGATACATCGTGTGCGGAAAAGGTGAAGCAGGAAACGCGCGGGTCAACCACTTCGGAGATTCGATGGCCTGCTGCACATTCATCCCGAAATCGATCATGTTCAAGAGCGTCTGCATCGTCAGCAAGACCTGCTGGTCGGCGCCGGGTGTGCCCAAAACCATGTGCGGCTGACCGTCTTTCATCACCAGAGTGCTTTGCAGAGTACTGCGCGGACGCTTGCCGGGTGCGAGCGCGTTCGCTTCGCCCGCTTCCAGCGAGTAGTAGTCGCCACGGCAATTAAAGATGAATCCCAGATCGCCCATCACGACCCCCGTCCCAAACGCGCTGTGCAGACTCGGCGTAAACGTGATCATGTTGCGCGCTCCATCGACAACTGCGATGTAGCTCGTGTCGCCATCGTGATCGGCGTTGTCGCTGGTCGTGATCTTCACCGGACGATCGAGCGGCGTCGCGTCACTGGTGAACCTCTCTGCCGTGCCCGGACGAAACGCGAGTGACGCCGACGTTTGATCGATCAGCGTCCGACGTTCCGCCGCGTATTCTCTTGAAAGTAAACCCGCGTAAGGAATCTTGATGAAGTCCATGTCGCCAAGATATTTTTCGCGATCGGCAAACGCGAGCTTGGTCGCTTCGACGCTGGTGTGTATGTAGTCGGCGCTGTTGTGACCCATCGCCTTCAGGTCATAGCCCGCCAGAATATTCAACGCGAATAATTCGGCCGGACCCTGGCTGGCCGATGGGTTCTTGTAGATTTGATAGCCGTGGTAATCGATCGAGACCGGCTCTTCGACTTTCGCCGTGTAGTTGGCAAAATCTTCATACCGAAACAGCCCGCCATTGTCTTCTGAAAACTTTGCCATCTCGCGGGCGATGTCGCCTTTGTAGAAGCGATCGCGCGCGGCCTTCAAAGCTTCATGACGACCCTTGCTTTTGTTTTGGGTCTCGGCTTCAACCAATCGCTTCAAAGTGCGCGCCAGATCTGGATTGCGAAAGATCTCGCCCGCTTGCGGCGCTCGATTGTTGGGAAGATAGACCTTCGTGCTGGTTGGATACTTGCGCAGCTTTTGCGAAGTCGCGAGCGCGCGGGCGAACGAATCACCCACCGGAAATCCATTTTCAGCGAGGTCGATTGCTTCGGCGAGCACTTGCGCAAAACTCATCGTGCCCCATTTGTCCAAGAGGATGTACCACGCATCGATGCAGCCCGGCACGGTGGCTGACAACAGCGAATCGTTGACCGGCAGCTTGCCGCCGTTGTGTTCTTTGTACCATGCAATCGTCGCCAGCCGCGGCGCCGTGCCTTCGGCATCGATTGAATAGACCTTCTTCGTCTTCGCGTCGTAAACCAACAGCACGGCATCGCTGCCGACGCCGTTCATCGCCGCGTCGACGATGCCGAGCACCGCCTGCCCCGCGACGATCGCATCAAATGCGTTACCGCCTTTTTCCAGGATGCGTTCCGCCGCGCGCGTGGCTTCGGCTTTCATCGCGGCCACCGCGAAGTGCCGGCCGCGCACGATGGGCCGCATCGTCCGAGCTGCGCCGTTGGTTTCTGACTCGATTTCTTGTCCCATAGTCACACCTGCAAGAGAACAAATTACGATGCCAACCAGCGCGATTCGATTGAGTGAAAGCATTTGGGTCTCCTTAACCAACCGATCAAAAAAACATGACGCAAGTTACCGGGTGTTAGAGTACCAACTTCAGTTGGGCTTTTTTCGAAAAGCAAGGCCCGACTAAAGTCGGTACTCTCTACGCCCGTTAATTCATGGCACCGCTTGATCGCCTGAGATGCTAACGCCAGATCGGGCAAACCAGCAATGGTTCGCGGCGCTTTGGCAATCTACTCAAACTCGCGTTTGGCCATTTCCTGATCTGCTCCAACTCGGCCCGCTTCGATCTTCGCTCTCGAGTAGTTCTCGCCTTTCATCGGCTCCCCGCCCATTCGCCGCAGCATGGTTAGCTGGCCGACGTGCGTGAGCGCGTCCGCGATTGGGCCCTGAAAGAGCCTTTCACAGGTAGCGTTCAACTCGGCATCTGACCCGAGATATTTATCGAAGCTCATGAGCGCGGCGTGAAATCGTTCGACCTCTTGCGGCCAGGGCAACGGGTCTGCGTTGTTCCAAGTCTCAGTGCCTTTCGCGATCGACAAGGCCCAATCCAACAAGTCGCCGATGTGCGCCAGAATCTGCACCGGCGTCCGCGTGGTTGCTGAAGCTTTGAACGACGCAAACGACTCATTAACACCGCGCACCGCCTTCGCGCCGCGATAAGCGAGCGTCGCCACGGTGTGCCGCAGCATTTTGCGTTTCATATCTGGCTTATTCATGTATTACTCCCGGCGCTTTGCCCTTTGCCCTCTGCTCCATCTTCAGTACGCATCCTCGCCGCGCCACATCACCGGCAAGGTGCGCAGAATGATTTTCAAATCCAGTAGCAAAGACCAGTTCTCGATGTAGTACAAATCCATCCGCACCATCTCGTCAAACGAAAGCCGGTTGCGTCCCGACACCTGCCACAGACCGGTCACGCCGGGCTTCATGTCGAGCCGCTTGCGATGCCACAACTCATAGCTTTCGACTTCGTAAGGAATTGGCGGGCGCGGGCCGACTATGCTCATGTCTCCACGCAGCACGTTGAAGAGTTGTGGCAGCTCATCCAGGCTCGTCCTTCGCAACACGCGGCCCCAACGCGTCACGCGGGCGTCCGCGCGCAACTTGTACGCGGGCCGTTCTTGGTCGCCGAGATTGGAATCAGCCTGGCCCATGATGTACTTGCGTTGGAACTCGCGGTGCTCGGCGTCGTCAGTGCCGGCGCGCATCGTGCGGAATTTGTAAAAGAGAAACACGCGGCCATCCATGCCGACGCGCTCTTGCCGGTAAAAGACGGGCCCGCGCGAATCCAGCTTGACGAGTAAAGCAATCAACAACCACAGCGGCGAGAAGATCGCGATCGCCAACGAGGCGATGATCAGATCCGAACCCCGTTTCGTTACCCGCGCAGCGCTCGATAGCGGCGAGCGAAACAGCGTGACCATCGGCAGAGATCCGACTTGATCGATTTCTGTCTTGCTCGGCAGACAATTCAAGAGCGTCGGGGCGATGCGAAACTCGACGCCGCGCCGGCGGCCAGTCTGAATCATCACGTCAAAGAGCGCCTCGCCCGGCACGTTCGGATCAGAGATGATTACTTCGTTCGCACCTGATTCGCGAATCGCTTCCGGAAGGCCCTTGAGGTCGGCAATCACGGGCACACCTTCAAAGCTTGAAGGTGCTGAAGCGTCGATGCGTCCGTTCTCAACAATCCCGATCACGCGATAACCCAGTTCAGGACGCGCACGCATTTCGCGAATACAAATGGCTGCCTCTGGTCCGCGACCGACAATCAAGGTCGGGATCAAATTGATCCCGCGCCGCCGCACCAGAATCTGACCCGTGCGCAGGAGCATACGCACCGCGCCGATGCTTATCAGCGCCAGCAGGAAATCCAGAAAGAAAATGGCGCGCGAGTAGGAGAACGTGCGATACGCGAGGCCGCCGCGATACATGAATGCGCCCGCCACAATCAGCAGAGAGCCAATCGCCATGGCCTTGAAAACCCGCGCGGCGTCCTCAACAAAAGACAATTCGCCACGCACGCGATACAAATCGTAATAACGAAGCAGAAGCAATCGGATGGGTATCACCAGCGGCAAAAGCAAAGCGTACGGCGCGAATTCCTGGCTCCACTCCAGATTCCCGCGCGAGGTGCGATGAAAAATCGCGTCGCCATGTCGCAGGCAAAAAGCCAAGACAAACGAGAGTAACACCAGCGCGATATCGATGACCGCAAGCAGAGTCTTCACCAGCGGCACAGTCCAACGCGGCGCGCGCGCCGGGACGCGTACGGCGCTCGGGTTGGTTAACGGTACTGTTTTGACAGACTCAGCCTTCATGCAAAGAAGTCCCGTTAGGGACGGCCGGAAATAGCCCAGCGATTTATCGCTGGGAACGTCCTCGGAAATAATAAGAAGTCCCGCCAGGGACGAAAGAAATCAATCCAACATCCAGGGCTCGTATTCTATCCCGTGCTTATCCAGAAATGCGATCAGTTCCTCTTTGAAAGACCGTGAATGATGATGTTCCTCTTGATTCCTAATGTAGGCGATCGTTTCCTCTGTCCCTGATACGCCGATGCTGAATGCGCCATAACCTTCCTGCCAACCAAACCATGGCTTGTCCGGGAATGTCTCATGAATCCACTTCGACGAGTTCCCTTTTAGAAGTTGAATGGCTTTGGCAATTGCCAGTGTCGAAGGAATCGACAGCAGCGTGTGGACATGATCTTCCACGCCGCCAACTGCCAGCATCTTCATTTTGTGCTCGCGGGCGATTCCGCTCAGGTAAGGCCAAAGGCGCTCGTTGAGTTCTGGCGTGACGACCCTCCGCCGCTCTTTTGTGCTGAAAACGCAATGGACGAGGCAACTGGTAAAGGAATGCATGGGAGGCTTTCTCCTTTCGTCCCTGACGGGACTCTCTCGTGATTTTGACCCTCCTTCCCAGCGATAAATCGCTGGGCTATTTCCGGCCGTCCCTGCGGGACTAACTCACTCCAGAATCATTGTCGTGATCTGCTTTCGCACTTGGCCTGCGCGCCTGGGATTCAGTCCGGACTTCTTTGCGATCGTTAAAGACTCAATCTCCTCGCGCAAACTTATCCGCTGCAAACGGCCTTCGCGCACCAGCTCTTCATCAATCGCCGCCCACTGGCCGGCGTAGATACTGACTGCGGGCACGCCCAGCGCAGCGGCCTCGCGATTCATCGTGCCGCCGGCGCTGACCACCAAATCGGCGGCGGCGATAAGGTTTGCGCCATCGAGCGCTTCGCGCGGCATGATCATGTTTGGCCAGCCACGCTTTTCGTATTCCAAACGCTGCGCGTCGGACCTCGGCAGCAAAATGATTTTTGCATTGTCCCGAGAACTCAAACGGGCCAGCAACTCGTCGAATAGTTCGTTCTCAAACCGATGATAAAGGGCTTCACGCGCCGGCGGACGCACCACGATCAGCACATCTTCGCTTGCGACGCCGAGTTTGCGCAACACGTCCGCGAAAGACGGGTCGGGCACAAAGTCGGCGAGGTAAACATCTTCCTTCGTGCCTTCGTAACGTTTGACTTTGCGCAGCGAAGCGCCGTATTTCCGCAACTCGGCCGCCGGGAAGGCGCGCGGCACAATCACGCGCGACGCGAGGCGAAAGGCAAGATGGTTTGCCGGCTGGTGTTCGTAATCCATCAGCGTGACGGTCTTGATTCCCAGCGCTGCTGCCGCCGCAATCTGTGCATAAGAGTTGTGACTAACGGCGAGATCGAATCCGCGATCGCGCGCCCACTTACGCAACGCTGCGGCCCGCCCAACCAGGTTGCCGGCCTTACCTGTTATTGATCCACCGCCGTGGCCGCCGATGACGTGCGGCGTCATACCGGCTTTCATCGCCAACTCGACAGTTTGCGCGAAATCTCGCGCGGTGATTTCAACCTGATTTCCGCGCGCCACAAATTCCGGAATCAACGCGCGAAAGAACGGCACGTGCGGCGAGTTAGCAAGATCGATCCAAATTCGCATAGGTTACAGGTGTTAGAGTACCAACTTCAGTTGGGCTTTTCGTTCGCAAGAAAAAAGTGCCCGACTGAAGTCGGTACTCTAAACACCGCTCGCCAAAGAAGCCGGTCGCTACCGCTCCCGGTTCTGACACTCAATCAGTCGCGACAAACCATACATCATCCACGCCTCCGACCAGCGCATGTAAGGCGTACGCACAGTGTGGAAGCGGCGGCGTTGATAGTAGAAGAAGCCGCGCGGGTCGCGCAGATTCTCAATCGCCCAGCGGGCAATCGTGTCCGCGAGTTCGATTGCGCCCGAGTCGAGCGATCGCAATTCCATCAAAGCTACCAGCGCGGCGCCGACCGAATGTGCGTCCGCTGGATACAAACGATCGGGAAAATATTTTGGCCAGCCATTCGCGAGAAAGAAACGCTCGCGCCAGAATTCATAGCCGCGGCGGAGGGCGGGTTCAAAAGCAGTCTGCAACCCGCTTGCTACCGCAAGCGGTTCTGTAACGGTGTCAAGGATCCGTGACAGACTCGTCAGAATAAATGCCGTGTGAAAATTATCAGCCCACGACTGATGACCATCTACTCCATACGCCCACGACCCATCTTCGTTCTGGCGCCGCATAACGTAGAGCGCCGCGCGCATTCCCCAATCGATCAGCTCGTTTTCGCCAGTTAGAGCGCCGACGTTTGCGAGAACCTCGCCGGCCAACAAACTCGCATTGAAGACGCGCGTTCGATCCAGCGGTGAGTAACTGAAACAGACTTCGTCCGCGCTCTCTTCACTGCGCTTGAGATCGTTCAGGATGAAATCGCACGCACTGCGCGCGGCTTGCAAGTAGGATTCGCCACCAAATGCCCGCGCTGCTTCGATGAAAGCGCGCGCCGCGAAAGCCGTCGGCACGACTGTGGGCGTGCCGCGCGGCGCAAAAAACGAACGCGACTGCCAGTCAAAGTTGTATCCCCAGCACGCTGCACCGCTCTTTGACATCAAACGCGCGGCCAGCAAATCGTCGAGCAGCACGCGCGCGTCCGTCTCGGCTTCAACGGTTCGTAAGCGCCGATAGTCTGCCAGCGCCGCGAGCGCGAACAGTGCCGTGCCCTTTGGATTCCGTTCTCCGGAGACCAGCGCCAGCCGGCGAAAGTTGAGAGGAGATCTCTTGAAGAGCTGAGTCCAACCGAAGCGAGCAATGCGTGAATGTTTGAGCGGTGTGGCTTGAAATAGCCTGCTGTTAAGCGCGTCGTAAGGATCGAAGCCGGCGAAATCGCGCGCGCGGCACCAATGCCAGAGGCCTTCATGCGCCCTTTGGATTTCATCTTGGATCATTGGATCCGCAGAATGGCTCTGAATCGCAATGCAGATCTTGAGAACATTTGCAGGTCAGGAAGGGTGGCTTGCCCCCGCTTCCGCTATTTCCTCAATCAGAGTCGGCGGGGGCGAGCCCCCTTCCCAACCTGAGAGCTTTTTGAAAGTTGGGCTGTATCCTCCGAGTCATTGCTTCGCAATAACCGAAGTCTCAATCCTCTTCGGCGTCTCGATGAAACTCTCGCGCCACAGCTCGAACGTCAGTAGAGTCCACAGCAGCTTGCGGTGATTGGCGACGCCGCGCTCATGTTCGTCCTGCAAACGCGCGACGTACTCAGGGTTGAACAGACCGCCGCGGCGCAGACGCTCCGGCGACAAAAGATCGCGGGCCAGCGGCCGCAACTCGGCTTTCAACCATTGCGCAAAGGGCACGCCGAAGCCCTTCTTGCCGCGCCGCCCGACAAACGCCGGCAACAAACCTTTGGCCGCGCGCTTCAGAATATATTTCGAGGTGTAGCCGTGAAGCTTGTAACGCGACGGCAGTGACGCCGCGAATTCCGCAACGCGTGGATCAAGATAGGGCGCGCGCACTTCCAAACTGACGGCCATGCTCGCGCGATCGACTTTCGTCAGGATGTCTTCGGCCAGATAAAGCTGCGTGTCCAAACTCTGCATGCGTTCGATCGGATCGTTCGAGTCGCATTCCGCGAACATCTGACGCGCATCGCGATAGATATCTCCGTCGCTTGATTGCTTCGCGGCGTCGGTCAGGAGCGATTCCTGTTCGCGCGGCGCGAACGAGCCGAACCAGATGTGGTGCCGCGCCACTTCATCGTAATGCGAACCCGTAAGAAAACGACGCGCGCGATAGTCGAACGACAGATTTTTTGTCTTTACCGGCAGCAGATTAACCAGGGGCTCGATGACGCCGCGTTTGAGAACGCTCGGCACGCGGTCATAAGCTCGCGCCATGCGCTGACCAAAATACATTGGATAACCGGCAAAGACCTCGTCGCCGCCGTCGCCACCCAACGCGACGGTCACGTGCTTGCGCGTGAATCGCGATAACAGATAAGTAGGCACCACGGATGGATCGCTCATCGGCTCGTCCAACCACGCGCCGATGTCCGCAACCAGGTTAGCGGCCAGGCTCGCGCTGAACCGCTCCTCATGATGATCAGTGCCTAGGAACTTCGCTACGCGACGCGCGTACTGCGATTCGTCAAACGAACTTTCCGCGAACGAGATCGAAAACGTCTTCACGGTTTCCGACGCCGCGCGCACGGCCAGGGCGGTGACCAGAGAAGAATCTATGCCGCCGGAAAGCAGCACGCCCAGCGGCACGTCAGACACCAAACGCATGCGCACCGAATCAGCCAGCAACTCGCGCAGACGCCCGGCGGCTTCATCGATGCTCGGCGCCGGTTCACGCGTTTTGTAGCTGAGTTTCCAGTAACGATCTACCGTAACCTTGCCGTCGTCCAGGGTGAGCGTGTGCGCGGCCGGCAGCTTGCTGATGCCCTCGTAGATCGAAAGCGGCGCCGGCACGTAATCGAACGAAAGATACTGCCGTAGCGCATTCAGGTTCAGATTCGGCCGCACCGCCGGATGCGCCAGCAGGACTTTCGGCTCCGAAGCGAACAGCAAAGTCTGATCAAAGACGCCCCAGTACAAAGGCTTCTCGCCAAAGCGATCGCGCGCGATGAAAAGTCTGCGCCGCTTGTCATCCCACAGCGCGAACGCGAACATGCCGTTGAGATGAGAGACCATCCCGTCGCCATATTCTTCGTAAAGATGCGGCAGGATTTCCGTGTCCGAGGCGCTGCGAAAGGCGTGCCCACGTGTTTCCAGGTCCGCGCGCAGCTCGCGATAGTTGTACAGCTCGCCGTTGAGGATGACGGCGATACTTTCATCTTCGTTGTAGACCGGCTGCTCGCCCGTGACGAGATCGATGATCGCCAGACGCCGCATGCCGAGCGCGACGCCGTCGCCGATTACATAACCTTCCGAGTCCGGCCCGCGATGAATCATGCGGTCGCACATCGCGCGCAACAACTCGTCCGCGCCGTCAGGCGGCGGCGTGCGCGGATCGAGATTGGCCCAACCGGTTATGCCACACATAAGACTAACTACAGTAATGAGTGATGGGTAATGAGTGATGAGGAAGCGGTCGGTGTTTCGGCTCTTGACTCATAACTCATCACTCATTACTCATCACTGCTTTTCAAAGCCAATTCGTTCCCGCACCGCGTAGATCGCCTTCGCCTGCGATTCGTGATAAGTGCGCACCTGCATCTCTGCCAAAAGACCCATCAGGAAAAATTGAATCCCCAACACCAGCATGACCATGGTCAGCACGGGCAGTGGCGTCTGCACAAAGTCCGCGTGATGCGGCCAGTTGGCGTACTTCATCACGAACGCGAAGACGGCGCACAGAAGCGAAAGCAGCATCGTCAACAAACCCGCCCAGCCGAACACATACAGCGGCTTTGTCTGGTACGAAGCCATGAACTTGATCGTCATCAGATCGAAGATCACTTTGATCGTGCGTGACAGACCATATTTTGATTTGCCCATCGTGCGGGCGTGATGCTCGACGGGGATTTCGGTCACGCGCGCGCCCGACCATGACGCGTAGATCGGAATGAAGCGATGCATCTCTCCATAGAGCTGAACGTCGGCAAGTGATTCACGACGATAGGCTTTCAACGAACAGCCATAATCATGCAAGGGCACGCCGCCAATCCACGAGATCACTCGGTTCGCAATCATCGAAGGTATCTTGCGGGTGATTAGTTTGTCCTGCCGGTTTTTCCGCCAGCCCGAAACGACGTCGTAACCTTCATCCAGTTTGTCGAGCAGCCGCGCGATGTCGGCCGGATCGTTTTGCATATCGGCGTCCATTGGAATCAGCACGCGGCCGCGCGCCGCGTGGATGCCCGCGGCCATCGCCGGCGTCTGACCGTAGTTGCGTCGCAGAGCAATCACGCGCACCCGCGAATCTTTCGCGGCCAGTTCGCGCAGCACATTCAGACTGCCGTCGCTCGAACCGTCATCGACGTAAATGATCTCCGCTGTGCGGCCGAGTACTTCGAGCGCGGCACTCAGTTTCGCGTGCAAGGGGCCAAGGTTCGGCTCTTCGTTAAAGACCGGAAGAAAGATCGAGATCTCCGGCCCGCCATCGGGCGAAGGAGCCGGATGGTTACGCAGAGTATCTTCTGTTTCGGGGAAGACTGTTTTCATTGTTCCGGCCGGCGCGCGACGCAAATCGCCGATACACCAAAAGGAAAGCTCATCTTCCGCAGCCACCAACTCTCGGCGCCAAGCACGCGCGAGAGCAGACCGTTTAGCGCGCTGATGTTGATGTTGTTTTCAGAAGCGGGACGAAAACCAGTCAGGCGCATCAACACTCGCCCAAACAGAATCGGCGCAAAAAAAGTAATGTTCGCGTACGAAGCGCGCTCGACCATCAAGCCCGCGGCGCCTAATCTTTCTTTCAGCTCTGCCAGCGTGTAACGACGACGATGATTGCTGAGGTCATCCTGCACGCCCCACAAGAACATGAACGCCGGCACGAACAGCAGCACGCGCCCGCCGGGTCGCAGCACGCGAAACATCTCGCGCAAGCCGGCAACATCATCGTCGAGATGTTCGACGACATCAAGCCCGGTGACCAGATCGAACTGAGCGTCTTCGTAAGGCAGACTCTCGGCCGCGCCTTGCCTGACTTGGCCCAGGCCCCGCGCGCGACAAAAGTCGAGCGCCTCGGCGGAAACGTCAACTCCCTCGGCGACGCCGAATTCGGCGAGCATTTGTAGATTCGCACCCGTGCCACAGCCAACATCGAGAATGCGTGGCCGTCGTTTACCGATTTCGCGACAGACGATTTCAACCCAACTGGAAATGATGCGGCGCCGGCCGACATACCACCAATGCTGGTCCTCAACCTCGCGCATAATCGCATAGGTGTGCGGCTGCATCTCGCGCGGAAGTGAGTTGGTGACGTTGGTTGCGGAGGTGGCCATGCGATATCAATTCTAAAACAACAATGGCATTCGGGCTATGTTCGGCTTGCTCGGCTTTCACTAAACCATTCGACGAATCTCTGAATTCCCTCTTCAATCTGCGTCTGCGGATCATAACCAAGGAGACGCCGCGCTTTGGTGATATCGGCGAAAGTCTGCGGCACGTCACCGGGCTGCGCCGGCTGCCGATCAATTTCAGCGCGCCTGTCCAGGGCATTCTCCAAAAGCCAAATCAATTCACGCAACTCAACGGTGCGCGACTCACCCAGATTAATCACTTCATACTTACTTGCTTCGTAATCGATTGCCGCGCGCACGCCCGCGATGATGTCGTCTATGTAGGTGTAATCGCGTCGCGTCGTGCCGTCGCCGAACACGGGAATTGGTTTGCCGGCGCTAATCAGTCTTGCGAATTTGTGAATCGCCAAATCGGGGCGTTGCCGCGCGCCGTACACGGTGAAGAAGCGCAGACACACGATCCGCAGGTCGTATAGATGGGCGTACGAATGACAAAGCAACTCGCCTGCTGCTTTCGTCGCCGCATACGGTGAGATGGTATTGAAGATCGGATCGTCTTCACTGAACGGCACCTTCTCGTTAATTCCGTAAACGGAAGATGACGAGCCGAAAACGAATTGCTTGACGCCACTGGCGCGCGCCAGCTCCAGCAAATTCAGCGTGCCGTTGACGTTGGTTTCGAGATAAAGCCGCGGTTCCGTCAATGACGGCCGCACCCCTGCGCGCGCACCCAGATGCACGATGCAATCATAGCTGGCATCTGCAAACGCACGCTCGAGCGCCGCGCGATCGCGAATGTCGGCTTCGATAACTTTGAAATTGGGATTCGCGAGCTGCGCACTGATGTTCGCGCGCTTGATCGACGGATCGTAAAAGTCGTTAAAGTCGTCGACGACGGTGATATTCCACGCGCCTTCGCCGAGCAATCGATCGACCAGATGCGAGCCAATGAATCCCGCGCCGCCGGTGATAAGGATGTTCTTCATTTCAGGAAATATTCAGCCACGAAAAAGCACAAAAGGCACAAGAGTCAAGAAAGTGAAGCGGTGAAGTCCCTGATCTTCAACCCATTTTCCTTGTGCCTTTTGCGCCTTTTTGTGGCCATGCTTTGTATTGATCGAACTACTTCGTCGCGTAGACCCACAGATGCCAACCCCAACGCGAAGCCAGCGCCGATTCGATCGAGCGCGGCAGCAATTTCCCAATCAACGGAATGAAACGCTTGTTAAGAAAGTAAGCGCGCAATTCTACCTTACGAAAATCCTTGAACAGCTCACGCGCTTCGCGTCGCGAATAGACCCGCGCCAAAGGATTGCCGGCGCCGTCTGTACTCTGACTCAGAAAGTCGTCCGATGATAGATGACCGTTCGTGCTTGCCCGCAAAAGTTGTGCGTGCTCGCGCAGTGATTCTATCGGCTCGCCCGTCAAGCGATTTATCACCTTGATTCCGCGTCCGCTCTTCAGCAACCCTGCGCCGGCCCGCCGCAACACGCGTATGCCGACGCGATAGTTGTAGCTGCCGCGATGATACAACATCACGACTGCACGACCGCCGGGTTTCAGCACGCGATGAATCTCGCGCACGGCGCGCGCCGTGTCAGGCGTATGATGCAAGACGCCGTGCGAGTAAACCAGATCGACCGACTCGTCAGGGAAATCCAGGTTCTCAGCGTCAGCCGTGCGAAACTCTCCGCGCAACCCGAGTAGTTCGAAGTGCTTTCTCGCCAAGTCAACTGCCGCGTCAGTCAAATCAACTCCGATATAGTCGGCGCCGGCTTTGGCGAATTGGGCTCCATCAGTTCCCAGGCCACAACCGATTTCCAGCACGCGCAACCCGCGCGCGTTGGCAAAATCAGCGGCTTCGGGAATGTGCCACTCTTTCGCGTAGCGATGCACTTCGACGCGTTCGAAAAATTCCCGCGTGCCCATCTCGGCGTCGCTGAATTTCGTGCCGCACGGATGCGCCTGCCAAAAGGCGCGCACACGCTCTTTCAGTTCTTCGTTGGCATCGGTTGTTTTCGCTGCGGGACCTGACATTTCACGTTGTGGCAGACCACGTAGACCAATCTTACAAATTCGATAAGAACCGCAACGCGGTTCATTAAATCAAAGCCCAGGGTTGTCGCGCAGCGGCTACCCTGGGGAACATAGCCATCGCCATTTTTCGCAACCCTGACAGGGTTGCGACGGAACTCTCATTTATCCAGCTACCCCAACGTAGCCGCAAGGCGGCAACGTTGGGCTGCATTATACAACCGCTTCGCGGTTGGCCGCCCGTTTGAAAGCATGAACCGTGGACAAGACAAGCTCGCTCGGCTAGCATGACGCAGTTCAGGCCCATGATTACTTTTCAAATCGCAGGCTACTTGACGGAATTCACCGGCGGACGTGCCGAGATAATGGTTGACGGCCCGTCAGCTACGGTCGGTGATGCGCTGCGAAAACTCTGGAGCGTCCACGCCGGGCTACGCGATCGCGTACTGACCGAGCAAGGTCACGTGCGGCCGCACATCAACGTCTTCGTCAACAGTGAAGTCGTGCGCCGCGATCAGGTTTTGCAGAGTGCGATTAGCGGCGACACCGAGATTTGCATCATGCCGGCAGTGAGCGGCGGGGCAGAAGCCCGCGCACGAGCAAGGGCGCAGGTACGGAACCGCTCGCAGTAGCGAGCCGGTAGGATCGCCAACCAGAATGATGGCGATCAGCCGGAACAACAATCGAGCTTTGACCGTATAATCCAACACCATGTTCTGTCCAAGTTGTGGTTCCAACGAACAGACGAGTCAGTATTGTCGCGCTTGCGGCACTGACTTGCGACCTGTCCGCGTGAGCCTGGAACGGCCCGACTCGATCACCGCGTCTGCCGTGTCTGCGCGCGAAGATATTGGCCGCGCCGTCGCCGCAAGGATTCGCGAAGTCGAGGACGCCGGCGAATTGAAGCAAGTCGCCGAAGACGTCCTGCCGCAAATCGAAAAGTTTCTCGAATCGTATGAAGAAAAACGTCTGCGGCGAGTGCGTATCGGAGTGGTGACGGCTGCTGCAGGTCTGGGCGGGGCCATCTTTATGGCGTTGATGTCCGCCTTTATCCGGGACGCCGACGCGCTGCTCGGAGTTTCAGGTTTGGGCGCGGCCACTTTTCTGATCGGGATTGGCCTCATCATTAACGCGATGTTCTTTACCAAACCGCGCAATCAACTGGAAGATCATTCGGCCGACGCGCGCGCGCAGAACCTTTTGGACGCGGGCTATGCGCCGCCGCAATTAAGATCAAACTCCGCAGCGCAACCCGCGGTGCGCGCGCAAACAACTTCCGATCTTTCGCACGCGGGTACCTCAATCACCGAACACACAACGCATCACTTAAAGACGGAGCGCTAACGATTCTATGGCGGTAGTTTTAGAGGGAGGCTGCCGCGTTTCCGAGATGCGCGAAGGCGAGCTTTTGATTCAAGGCTCGCTGCGCATTTGGAATCGCATCGGCCGCGCCACCGGCGCGCAGGCGATCTCTCTGCGGGTGATGGAATTCGCCCCTGGGCTGTCGCCCGGAATTCGTAACGACGAGTGTGATGAGATTCTTTACGTGCTGGATCAAGAGGTTCCCGACCGCGTAGCGGTCGGAGATAGTAGCCAGGGGCAAGCGCGTAGCGCGCCGCCCCTGGATCACGATTCAATGAGTCATCCGCACCCTGAAGGGGTGCGCAGAACTTCTCAACCGCAAATTTTCATCGGTGGTCGTTCCTACGACATCGATCGAGACACCGGAATCTACCTCCGCCCCAACGAGACTCTTGCGATTAACAACTCCGGACCTGATCCGATCGTCCTCATCAGCTCGCAATGCCCTGACCCTGATCGCTCGCCCCAATTCGTTCCACCGATTACTGCTCCTGCGCCTGATTCATCACCGCCTGATCGTTCAACGCTCGTCCGGCTCGCCGATCGTCCCGCGCAACCCACCGCCGATCGCTGGTATCGCGTGCTGGTTGATGACGAGATCGGCAGCACTCAAGTCACGCAGTTTGTCGGCTCGATCCCGCCGGGCCGCGCGCCCGATCATTTTCACCATTACGAAGAAGTGCTGTTCATTCTGAAAGGCGTTGGCCGCATGTGGGCCGGCGAAACGAACACTCCCGTCGCCCCCGGCTCGTGCATCTATCTGCCCAAAGGCCAGGCGCATTGCGTTGAGAACACGGGCGGTGATGAGCTGCGATTGTTGGGAGTGTTCTATCCGGCGGGTAGTCCAAGCGTGAGATACGACGCCTGATAGTGAGCAGCGTCAGCCATCTGCGTCGCATCCATCTCACGGCACGATTCTGCGCACGGTAAATTCCCGCGTCAGATTGTAGATGAAGCCGGTCACGTGGCCCCCGTCGTCGCGCGTGAAGCGAATCTCTGCCCAGTTGGTGCGATCCAGGAACCTGCCACCACCGACGGAATAGATAATGGTGGTAGCACCATTGCTCCAGTGGGCTTCGAGGTAGTCACCGCGATCTTCAAACGTTAACGTTGCCCCGGGCACGAAATAGTTATCGGGCATCTGATAGCGTCCGGCCAGTTCCGCAAATTCTCCGGGGCCGGGTCGCACCAGGTTCACCGATCCCAGACTGGTTGGTTGCCCATACAAGACGGCACTGATGTCGGGAGCCACCGGACTTTGGGTTACCGGCGAATAACTGTTGCTGAGGACAGCGATGCACGTCTGATCGTCGAGGAAGTACTCGACGTTTGAGATGAAGCCGGGACTACGGCCACCGACACCTTTGATCTTGTGACTGAAGCGTTCGCGGTCGTCCCACCCATAGGGAAAGGCAGGCCCAGGTTGCATGACTTTGGCTAAGGAACCTGGCTTTAACAACTTGCCTTCGAAAAGCGATCGGGTGAACTTGCAAAGGTCGGGAGCGGTCGTGACCAGCGAGCCGTTTCCGGTCTTGATTGACCAATCTATCTGCGAGGCGAACTTCACGCCTCGCAAGCCATCGGGCTCTGTGCCAACCGCCCGGTTTGCGATCATCTGCGCAGCGTCGCCATGGTGGAGAGTCGAAGTCAGCTCCAAAGGCTCGAAGATATTCGCCCTCATGAAATCGCCGTAGCTCTGTCCGGAAACTTTCTCGATGATCAAAGCGAGAACGTTGTAGTTCGAGTTGCTGTAGCGGAAGCGCGTACCGGGTTCGAAATCCAGGGGCTTATCCTTGAACATAGCCACAACCTGCGCGACCGTGTGCGGAAAGAAGGACTCTCGACCATATTCCGGGAAGTTGTTGACGTTAGGAACGCCGGAACTGTGCGTCAAAAGTTGATCGAGGCGGATCTTATCGCCCTGAGGATAGTCGGGAAGAAATCTGGATACATGGTCTGACGTGCTGAGCTTGCCGCGTTCTTCGAGCAGAAGAATCGCGGCGGCCGTGAACGACTTTGACACCGAAGCGATGTGGAAGCGCATCGCGGGCGTGTTGGGTACATTGAGCTCATAGTTCGCCATGCCATAGCCTTTGCTGAACAACACCCGATCGCCGCGCGCGACGAAGACTACGCCCGTGAAGTTATTGCTCTCAACCAGCGGCTGGAGGTAGGCGTCAATTCGTCTCGCCAGCTCGCGCGGGGCCATGCTGACCTTTCCCGGTTTGATCGTCGAGTCTGCTTTTATTCGCGTCGCTTGAGTCTTTGACGTTGGCGTTTGGGCCGGCGCCAGAAAGACGCACGTCAGCAGTACGGCGGTGGCAATAAAGAGGTGACGAGTTGGCATAGGTCGAGTTCTTCAATCCTGGCTCATGCGTTGTCTCCGGATAATCCCAGCATACGCTGTCGGGATCGCTGCGTATTGTAAGACTAGCGCATTTTGGGACGAGACTCGCACGCGTGGCGACGAAACTCAGCCGGCGTAGTTCCCGTTGCGGACTTGAAGACTCGCGTGAAGTGGCTTTGGTCAAAGAAGCCGGCATCTGCCGCAATCCGGGCGAGTGGGATGTCTGGATTCGCAAGTAGCTGCCGGGCCCGCTCGACTTGCAACTGCCGCAGGTAGGCACCCACAGATATGCCGACGTGGCGCTTGAAAACTTTGTTCAAGTGCGCGGGATGAACCGAAACCGTTGCCGCGATCTCCGCGAGACTCATCCGGGAATCAGGTTGTTCGCGCAAGTATTCCTCGACGCGGTTAAGCCAGGCGGGGCGACCAGCAAGGCGCACGCTGCGTCGCTGTCGTTCGGCATGGCCAAGCGCGCGCCAGATGCAGCCCTCGATAATTATCGCTGAAGCGTGATCTGAGAATTGAAGTTCTCTGCAAATCTCGCTCATCGCGGCCGCTGACGGACCGCCGCGCACAGTCCAAAGATCGCGGAGTACGTTTGAGAACTCGGCGATCTGGGCCGCGGCCAAAGCGCCAAATTCAATCATCACACAATGAGTATCGCCGCTCCCATAGTCGTTCGAATGAAACTCACCCGCAGGCTTCAGCATGACAGTCGCCTGATCGCACGGATAGCTCCGTCGTCCGAACCTCTCCTGGTAAAAACCCGATAGGCAGATATTCAGACTGGCCTTGTCATGTTCGTGCCGGGGAAGGTGCAAGCCAGCCGGGTGGATGGTCTCAAAGAGCAGCGAGTCTCCGAGCTTCGCTGACTTGAGAACCCTGCCAAATGTGCTCAGTCTACTCATCGGAAACCTCCCGCCCTTTACCGGATCATCCTCTATGGGCTACACCATTAAGCCACTCAGAATCCCCATCGCCTCTCGCACCTCTTCATCCGTATTAAAGAAATGCGGTGAGATGCGCAGGCCCACTCCAGGACGAGAGTCGGCAAAGACTCTTCGGTCGTTCAGTCGCGTGACCATAGCCGGACCATCGTCAACGTAAATCATTACTGACGCGCCGCGTTGGTTTACATCGCGCGGGCTGTTCACCTTCCAGCCGTGCTCCAAAGCAAAGTCGATCATCCATTCGGTGCGGCGCTGTGATTCGGCCTGAATCGTTTTCACGCCCGCCTCTTTGATAATCTGCAGACCGGGCAGAACGGAATAAAGCGCGGGAATGCTCGGCGTGCCCTGCGCAAAGCGACGCACTGAATCGTCGTAGCGCATCGGTGCCGGTGCAAATGAAAAGGGCTCGGTGTGCGCGACCCAACCCGTAAGTCGCGGGGTTAGATCCTTTTGCAGATCAGGCCGCACGTAGAGATAGCCGCAAGCCGGGCCGCCGCACAGCCACTTGATCGTGCCGCCAATCATGAAATCAACCTCCCAATCGGTCGCGCGCAACTCGACCGCGCCGGCCGATTGATAGACATCCAGCAGAACCAGGGCGCCGTGTTGGTGTGCGCGTTCGACAATTGCTTGAGCATCGACGCGATACGAACTGCGAAACGAAACATGCGAAAGCGCTACCAGACAAGTCTCGTCGTCGATCGCGTCGAGAATGCGTTCGAGCGGAACGGTGATGCCATCATCGGAAGGAACAACGAATACGCGCGCGCCGATGCGCGTTTGCGAGTCCCAGACATATTCCATCGAAGGAAAATCAAGCGCACTGGTGACAATCTTGTTGCGTTTGCTCGCGTGAAAATCGAAGCAGGAGGCCACGCTCGAAAGCGCAATTGAAGCATTCGGTTGTATCTGCACTGAACCGGGCGTGCCGCCGATGATGTTGGCGATGCGATCGCCAACGCGCGTGGACATCTCCCACCAGCTCGTGGCCCAGGCATCTTCGCTGGTGTGATGCTCCCAGGCTTCGACATAAGCCCGCATCGACTCGCGCGCGCCACGCGGCACCGGGCCGAGGCTGTGACTCAGCAGGTGTATGCCGGAAGCGAGGGTTGGAAATTCTTCGCGACGGCGATTGATTTTGGTTTCAGGTTTCAAGTTTCAAGTTCCAAGTTCCAAGTCTCAGGTTCCAGGCTCCATAGATGGTTGTGTCCGAAGCTCCGTCAGGAGCGCCATCTTTGTAGTTAAGAGTTGCAATTGCGATCCAAGCTCCGTAGGAGCGCCATACCAGACCGGATAATATGCCGCTCCGGCGGAGTTACGGACCTTCTTTTTGGCGAGAGTTCTATAAATATTCTGCTCCTACGGAGCTTCAAGCTCTAATCCGCGCGAACATCTTTTCCATTGCGAATGGATCCTTCAACAACCCGTCGATAATCCCTTCAGCTTCTTCCCCAATTGGCGGATCGATTGTCTCTTCGCGAATTTGCCGCAGGATCTCGTCCGCGACAAACTCTGTAGTCATCTTCGGAACGTCAGCGCCCTTACTCATGTCCGTATCAATCGTGGTCGGCATCACCGTGATCACCTGCACGCCCTTGTCACAAAGATAAGCACGCAATGCCTGGCCTAATGACAACAACGCGGCCTTACTCGCGCAATAAGTTCCGACCAGCGGCAAATTGACCTTCGCAAAGGCTGTCGCCACATTCACAATCATGCCTTCGCCGCGCTCAATCATCGCCGGCGCCAGCGCGCGGGCCATACGCAGCGCGCCGAAATAGTTGACATTCATTTCGCGCCACGCGTCTTCGAAGCTCATCTGCAAAGGATCGCCGTAGCCCGCGACGCCGGCATTGTTCACGAGAATATCAACGAAGCCAAACTTCGCGGTTGCGTTCACATCGTCTTCGCTCGTGACGTCGAGTTTGATCGGTGTGATTGGCGCGCCAATAGCGGCCGCGTCGCCCCTTAACTTCTCAATGTCTTCGGCGCTACGCGCGCCGGCAAACACTTCGCGCGCGCCGGCTGCTGCGAACGCAAAGGCCAGCGTACGGCCAAGGCCGCGGCTCGCGCCGGTGATTAGAACTCGTCTATTTGAAACTTCCATAACTCAGATAGCGGCTCTGCCGCCCAGCCAGTGCGGAAAGGCTCTGCCTTTCCGGCGAGACCCAATACTGATCCCGAGGCTATGCCTCCGGCGCGAGGCGTAGCCTCGCGAGAACATTTAGGGACGCTGGCCGGTAAGCCGGAGGCCTACCGCACTGGGCGGCGGCAAAGCCGCAAGAGAATCTTAAAAAGTACCTGCGTGCTCGCGCTCGCGATTCCGCATCAAGCGCGCGAAACCATAAAGGCCTGCGCCGATCAAAGACCACACCAGCGCAAGCTCCAGACTCGTCAGCGAATGTTTCGCGATTCTTTCGCTCAAACTCTGGGTCGTGAGCGTGTGCACATCCTGCGCGACGATCACCGCAATCAAAGCGCCCATCGACAGAACGGATAGCAGAGCCGCGCCGAGTTGCAGCCACTGTGGCAGCGCGATTGTGATCTCGCTGTAAAGTTTTGGGTTCCGTCGCGGCAATAACAGAAACGTCAAACTGTGCAGAAAGTAGAGTAGCACCAGCGCGAACACGGCGATGTTCAGTGCCAGCGAGAGTTGCTTGCTAACGACGAGCAGCAAACACGCAGCCATGGTTAGCGTCAGGGCGCGAATCGGCGTCGCGGTCCGACGATTTACGAACCCAAGCCAGCGCGGCGCCAAGCGATCTTCAACAAAGATCAGCGCGAGCCGCGACGGAACGATCAGCGTCGGATTCAACGAAGTCGTGATCGCCATGATGGCCCCGAGCGTCACAAACGCCGCCGCGCCCCAGGGGAGATAGACTGCGGCCACTTCGGTCATCGGCGCACTGCTCGCCCCCAGACGCGCGCCCGGCAGAACCCCGAACGCGACCAACGACATCAAAATGAAAATCAGTGCTGTCGCGCTGATTCCTTTCAAAAACACCATCGGCAAACGCCGCGTGCTGTCTTTCGTCTCTCCCGCAGTTTGCGCCAAAGACTCAAAGCCGGCGTAAGAAAAGAAGATCGGCGCCAAGCTCAGGGCGAATCCATTCGCGCCGTGCGTAATGAACGGCGAGTAGTTGGCCGGATGGATCGCAAACAGGCCGGGAATCACCAGCACGCAAATCGAAAGACCCAGCAGCACACACATGGCCACCTGAATTCGGCCAAACCAGCGCACTCCGACCACATGCACGACGTAGAAAAAAAGCAGGCTGCCGACGGCGAGCGCCTGATGAGTAAACTCTCCGGTGATACGATTTCCGCTAAGCTCTACTATGTAGTCGGCCAGCGCGCTGGCCAGATACGCGCCGGCGCCAATGTAGGCGATGATCTTCAGCCAAGAGCCGATGTAGGCAATGCCGAACCCGCCGAGCGTGCGCGAGATGTGCAGATATTCTCCACCCGGTTCGCGGCCCAAAGGCGTTGAGATGAACGCCGCGTAAGGAATCGAAGTCGCGAGAATCGCCGGCATCAGCACCGCGTAACCGAGAACGACGCTCGGACCGGTGAGCGACCAGGCGTCACTGGTGACTTTGAAGATGCCGGCGCCGATCAGAATTCCAATCAGCGCCGCGTACGATTCGATCGTGCCGAGATCGCGGCGGAGACGGGAAACGATCGGTGTCGAATTGGCTTCTGGATTCATTCAGCCCTGCTCAGTGGCCCTATCGCAAGACGAACAGCGACGAGGGCCGTTAGGCCCGACATATTTGTAGGACGCGCAGCCAAGAACGTTCGAAGGCCCATCGGGCCGACACATATCCGCTGATTAGATTGGCATAAAAATGTACCGTTCGTCATAGGGCACATCAAACCTGTCGAGCAACTTCACATATTCATCATGGAACGAATGCCTCTGATGATGTTTCTGCTGGTTCTGAACATAGCGAATCACCGTGTCCAACTGCGAGCGAGAATAAGAGAATGCTCCAAAGCCCTCCTGCCAGTTGAATCTTCCTTTGACCCAGCGATGCCGATTTATGAAATTCGTTGACCCCGATTTGATGTCGCCGACCAAGTCTGAAAGCGCGCTGTCTGGTCTCTGCCCGATCAAGAGATGAACGTGATCTGGCATGTTGTTAACGGCGATCAGTTTTTGTCTTTGCTTTGTTACGATCCCGGTGATGTATTTCTGCAAGTCGTCGTTATGTTTGGGATCGATTAAGTTTTGTCTGCCTTCAACGGCGAACACAATCTGAATGTAGATTTGGGAGTAGGCGTTAGCCATGATCAGTTCTCCTCTGCGTCGGCGAGTCCGAGCGCTTGACCGAATTTGTCGGCCCTACGGGCCTTGCTGGCTCTTTCGTTCTCCGGTTTCTACAAATGTGCCGGGCCTAACGGCCCTGCCTGTGTCATCCGATCGAGACTACTCGCTGCCAACCACTCGATGCTTCACCTTTTCATCAGCTCATTCGCCGGCAAACTCGGATCGAGCACCTTCTCAGCCGTCTCTACACCCGCCACCGGAAGTTTCGTCGCATCGATCAAACCAAGCTGAACCAAAACCGAAGCCTGGTCCCAGTAGATGTGTTCGTGCGCGAGTTTGCCGTCGCGAAAGTGGACGACCACGATTAGCGGAATCTTGACGTGCCTGCCCGTCGGGGCCACGCCGGGGAGCATCCAGTCCATATTGATCGTGTGCGTGAATTCGAAGACCATCTCGTCGACCACCCTGTCCACGCCGATCGTGCGCGAGACGGGCGTCATCGAAGTATCCGGCGGCATCTGCGGTATGAAACGTTTTGAGTAAAACTCGCGCAACTGATCGTGGCCCACGCCGCCGGTCAGCACCGGCACATGATTCACATAAGCATCCGCGACCATCGTTTTCAAAGTGTCTTCCGTGTCGCGCGTTGCGAATTCGTATTTGACGTGTTCGTCCCAACGATCTGAAAGAGATTTTTGCGCGCTCGCAACGCCTTCGCCCGCGAGATTGCGAACAAAGAATTCCAGCGTGCGCAGGTTTGCGAGTTCGGCGCTGGCCGCATCGTAGTGTTTGCCACCGGGACGACCGAACGCATGATCGTTTTTCGGATAGTCATGAATCGTGACCATCGGATTTGCATCCAAAGTTGCGTGAATCTGCTTCTGTGCTTCGGGCGGGCAGTATTCATCCTCTCCCGCGACGTGCAGCATCAACGACGAGCCTAGATTCTTTGCTTCGTGCAAAGCCTTCTCAATCCCGACGCCGTAATAGCCGACCGCACAGTCGGGTCTAAATCTCGCTGTCAGCAAGTAAGCCAGTTTGCCACCGAGACAAAAACCGACGGCGCCGACTCGGCCGCTGCACGCAGGATGCTTGCGCAGAACCTCAACCCCTGCTGCAGAATCCTCGACCGCCTTCGCCTCATCGAGGCCCTGATAGAGCGCGAACGCCTTCTGCCATTCGGCTTCCGTTCTGTCGGTTAACTGAATACCCGGCTCTTGTCGCCAAAACAGGTCGGGACAGATCGCGACGAACCCATGCGCGGCATACCAATCGCAAACGTTGCGCATGTATTCATTAACGCCAAAAATCTCCTGGCAGACGACCATGCCCGGGCCATAGCCGCTGGCGGGCAAAGCGAGATAAGCGTCGAACTCTGCACCGTCAAATGATTTCAGGGTGATCATGCTTTGTGCTGGCCTCCGTGCTGAAGCTTTATACGCGAAGTACGGTGAATTGACGAGTCCGCAAAGCGGGCCCTAGCCCGACCCTTAGGGAGGGCTCATCATTTCGACTTGAGAAACCTTGCCCTTGACGGTCGGGCTAGTGCCCCGCACGTAGCCAATCTCGTCCCGTTGGACAGAGATCGCGGAAGTTACAAATCCGGCAGTGCGTCGCGGGCAATGTTGGGAAAGCTTCGGCGTCGAGCGTGCTGTCTAAAGAGGCTATCGCCAGCATCGCATCGTCAATCGCGCGGGCGCAGGGTTCCGGCGCAAGCAAGGTTGATGACACGCTGATTTCGACATTGGGATCGATGAAGTGAAGCGTGGCGCGCAGAGTATTGATCTTGAGCCCCACCGAACCTTCTACCCGCTCGCTACTGCGAGCGGTTCCGTAAAGCAACTCCCGCAGCGCCAGGGCGTAGGCCTGCATCTGTAGCTGATAATCGCGCGCCGTGCCGTCAATTTGTTCTGCCAACGAAACTGCGGGCGTGGCCGGCGAGGCTTCAGCTTGCTTGGATTCGAAATCAAACAAGGCCTGCGCGGGTTGCGAGCGGGATCCTGTCACGCCCGTGCCGGCTGTCGCCGGTGCAGCGCTCACCGATTGATTTTCCGATTTGCCCTTTGGCGCGCGAAACCGATTAGTTTTGAAGTCGATGATTTCAACATCGACACCATCGCCATTTGCTACCGGCGTTATCAACAGCTTGTCGATCGTGCCGGTCAGGATTCCGAGACGACGACGCAAACGAAAGCGTAGCTCGCTCCACAAACCTGGGGCAGACACTCTTGAATTTGGAATTTGGAATTTCGCTTTGGGAGTTTCATCACTGAGTCCATGCGCCGCAGTCACGCGCTTGAAAACACCGCTCGCCAGGTAGTTCTGCGCCAGCGGCATCAAATCCCGCACTGCCTGGTCCGTGTCGATCTCGAAAACTCTGCCCGCAAGTTCTGCCTGGCGCTGACGAGTTACATCTTCAAAGCTGGCGCGCAAGCGCTCTTCCGCGTCGTCGCCCACCGAGAATGTTTCGCAGAAACGATGAATCACCGCGCCCTTCAACGTCGCGGTGAGATTCGCGGGCGGTTCCGGCGCTTCGGCGTCGTTCCAGGCCGCAAGCTCCTCGGCGCCGGGCGTGCGCAACATCCGATCGAAGTAATACTGCCGCGCGCAGCGCTGAAAGTTGATCAGTTGCGTCACGCTGAAGCGCCGCAGAATCTGTCCGCGCTCGGGCACGATCGGTTGCAGCAAGGGGAACAGATCGGCGATTGGCTTTGCAGCATCGATCGTTTTCTCGGTGATACCGGCGGCGATAGGGGCAGCTGCCGGCTGGCTCTGCTCTGAAACGTCGACACGCACGTCAATGCGAACGTCGTTGGCGAACTGCTTTACTTCGCTTTGCGGATATTCGCCCAGATCGAGCGCTTGCCAGAGCCACGCCAGCCAGTGCTCGCGCGGCGTCGCAGTCAGGTTCCTAATCCCCTTGCGCGCGACGGCGCCGGAAAAGATCAAACGATCCTCGGCGCGCGTGGCGGCCACGTACAACACGCGCATGCTTTCGAATTCTTCGCGCCAGCCGGCTCGCTTTTGCAGCTCGTCAAAAAACGCGCCGCGCGCCATTCGGCCGCGCCCGTCGGGCACTTTCAAGCTCAGGCCCTGGCGCCGATCGAGAACGAAGGGCGCATCGCGCCGCATCGGCTCGCGATGCAAATCGGGAATGATCACGACGGGAAATTCCAAACCCTTCGCCTGATGAATCGTCATCAGCCGCACTACATCTGCCGACTTGTCCATCTGGCCCTCGCTTTCGCGGCCGCCGACGGCTTCGAATTCTTCGACGTAGATAACAAAATCGCGGATCAAGTTAGCGCCGGTTCTTTCGAACTGCTCTGCCAAACGAAAAAGCTTTTCCACGTTTGCGATGCGATGGGCGCCGTCAAAATTAGCCGCGATCACCGTCATGAATTCCGTCTCGGCCACCGCCTGACGCAGAAGCTCGACGATGCCTGAGCGATTTCGGCGCTGAATCATGGCCTCGACAAACGCTGACGCCCGATCAAGCTCAGCGCGCTCTTCGTCGTCGATGAACTGAATCTCACTTTGATTGCGCAGGGCGTGCAGCAGGTTGCGGCGGTGCAAGCGGCCCGGCGGCTCTCGATCGTCATCGGTCTGTGGCGCGCAGCGCAGCGCCAGCAACGCGTTATCTGAAATGCCACAAAGCGGCGAGCGCAACACCGCGGCGAACGCCAATTCGTCCGTCGTGTTGTCGAGAAAACGCAGCAGTTGAATCAGATCGGTAATCTCCTCGCGCTGGTAAAACCCTTTTCCCTGAACCGTGAGGTAAGGAATGCCGGCGCGACGGAGCGCGCTTTCGTAAACCCACCCGCCAGTTAGCGCGCGGAAGAGGATCGCAATCTTGCCATAGCTAAAGCCGGCATCGACAAGTGATCCAATTCGCTCAACCACCTGCTCTGCGTCGCGTTCACGTACGTTGCTCTGAACACGTTCATCGGCGGCGTCGCTGTCTGATTCATCAGTCGGGTTCCTAGCCGCGTCCGGCAAGACACTAACCAGCAACTCAACCAGCGGCGACGGGTCCTCAGCACCGCGCTCGGCGATGCTCGGTTCGTGATCGACGTGACCCAAGCGAGCCAACTCATCGGCAGGAATTTCGGCGCGGGCTTGAAAGATGCGCTCGAATAAAAAGTTCAGAGAGTCGATCAGAGGTTTCTGGCTGCGAAAGTTGAGATGCAGCGGAACCCGCCGACCGCCGGCGGCTTCAATCTCCACGCTCATTTCGCGAAAGACATCAACGTCGGCGCCGCGAAAACCGTAAATCGATTGCTTACGATCGCCGACGATGAACAGGTTCGCGCCGGGCATCATTCCCAGCTTTGTCATCAGGTCGCGCTGCAAACCATTCGTGTCCTGAAACTCGTCGACCAGGAAAAATCGGTAACGCTCGGCCACGCGGCTCATCACTTCGGGATGTTCGGTCAAAAGTTTCAACGTTCGCAGTTGCAGATCGTCAAAGTCAACTGCTGACAGACGCTGCTTCTCGGCTTCCAGGCGATCGTCGATGTCGCGCAGTAGCTGCAAGACAGCGAGCGCGTAATCGCGTGCCAGCAGATCGAAAGCCAGGGTCGGCACCCTGCCCCGAACCGGATTCTTGGCCTCGGAACCCCAGAGTAATTCGTCCAGGCTCTCGACTGCAGAGGTGGTGCCTTTTCCTTTGTTTGGCCGCGATTCCCGAAAATCTTCGATCGCCTGACAGTACGATCCGATAGTCAGTTCGTCGGGCGGGTGGGACAGGAGCGCGCGTAGTGACGGCCACTTTTGCGTGAGCCTGCCTCGCTTTTCCTCGGCGCTGGGTGACAGGCGACCTACGGAAGCAAACCCTGTCATCGCCCCGTCCAGTTCTCTGAGCGCTGCACTGTAATCAGCCTCAGTCGCGTGGTTCGCCGCCGAGAGTTTGGCGATCTCGCCCAACGACAAACCTTCGCCACGATACCTCCAATACAGTTCCAGCAAGGCGCGCGCCAGCGCGGACCGGCCGGCGCCCTGCGTCAACTGCACAATCTTTTCCTGGCCGTGATGGATCGAGTTCGCCAAAGATTCTTCGACCGCCGCTTCCTGCAACATGACCGCCTGATGCTCGTCGAGCAGAACGAATTGCGGATCGATGTTCGCTTCCACCGGAAACTCATGCAGCAGGCGTGAACAGAGTCCGTGAATCGTCGTGATCACCGCGCCTTCGAGCGCGCGCTTGTGTCGCAGCCAGCGCTGCCGCTCGTCGCCAACAGTTTCGCGGAGCAACCCGTCAATCGTGGTGCGCACACGCTCGCGCATTTCGTTCGCGGCGCGATTGGTGAAGGTAATGGCTACGATGTTATCGACCGAGAGTTCTTGAGTGCGAAGAATTTCCAGATAGCGCTCAACCAGCACGAGCGTTTTGCCCGCGCCCGGCCCGGCGGTAACCGAGAGGTGGCGGTCAAGTGTGTGCGCGGCAGTCTTCTGCTCAGGTTTCAGTTCGCGCGGTTTCGGATTTGGAGGCCGCATCTTGGATCCTAGTCAGCACCGGCTATTGCATCGTACCGGATCGTAGGATTCTATCGTATTCGTCATGAGGGCCAATCCAGAACCACTCCACGGTGTCCTCTTTCATCAAGCCCAGCGCACGATAATGCAATCCCACTCGTGCCGACCAGACACGGCCAACTTTCTTAAAGTGGAGCGAGCTGTGATTTGGGTCTTGCGCCCAGGTCTGATACGTCCTACGGGCCAGACGTTTGATGTGGGGAGGCAGCCGAGAATAACACTCCCAGAATTCAGCCGTTGTCGAGGACTTCATCGAGAGGTTTCGTCCGTCCAGCAGCGATGTCTGCTTCGGCTTGGGAAATCAGGTGATCCAGCCGACCCGCGTTAATGTCTTCTTCAATTTGCGCATCCCACGCATCGGCCTGTATTTCAGCAAACCATTGCGCTAACTTGCGCTGCTCCGTGTGCGAGAGCTTCTCGATCTCGGCCTGGATTTCAGCTACGGTGCTCATGTCGCAAAAGACTACAACGGACGGTGACTCTTGTCACGCGAATCGGCCAACTTAGCCGTGGCATTGCTACTGCCCCGGCGTGTTCTGTGCCTGCACTGCGGGAGCTTTCGGATCGTACGGGGTGTTGATGAATTTGGTGGCGACCGCTTGAGCGCCGTCGTAGTTGCTGCCGGTTTGCAGAGCTTTCTGGTATTCAGCCACCGCGCGCGGCCGATTACCCTGGGCATCGTATGCATTGCCGCGTTTGATGCGCGCCCAGGCGTCGATCCACGTCGGCTTGCTGCTCACGGCATCAAGCGACGCCTGGAAATTGTCGAGCGCCAACTGCCAGTTCTTTTGTTCGAAGAAAACCAGACCGAGATTGTAGTAAACCCATGCGTTGTTGCGATCGAGTTTTAAAGCTGATTCCAGTTGCTGCTGCGCTTCAGCGTATTGACCTTCCTTAAACAGCTCGATGCCGCGCCGCGCGACGATTGAAACTTTCAGTTCGTCCGACATGCGCAGGATTTTGTCGTTGGGATCGACTTCGGCAGCGATGGGCTGGCCGCTCGACTCGAAATCAAAGTCCTCGCTGCGACCGTCGACGTACAGAACCTTGGTTTGCGAGTCGCCTTCAGAGCGCAGCGTCAACTCGACGGGCATGTGCAGGTTCTCGAAATTCTGGCGCACGGTGCCGCGGGTGCGAAATTTTCCGGCGCGCGTGCGAATGATTTGATAGTCAACCGTGAACTCGGGCACGCCCGTGCCTTCGACCCATTGCGCGAAAAAGTAGCGCATGTTCTTGCCCGCGACCTTTGAAGTCAGCCGCTCGAAATCATCGATCGAAGCACTCTTGTTCCGATATTGGTCGAGGAATGCTCGGAGCAAATCCTTGAACTGTTCCTTGCCCAGCGTTTCGCGCAGCATACGAAACACCATCGCGCCCTTGAAGTAAATGATCGATTGGTAAGCCGCGGACTGATCATCCAGAGCCGCCGGCGCACGCACGATCGACGCAGTCTGTTCGAACGTTAGCGCCCGCTCCTGCTCTTCGCGCTGCGCCGCGTCAAGCTGTCCACCGTTCAGCGTCGATTCGCGCAAAGCGAACGCGCTCCATTCAGCCAACCCCTGTGAAATCCACGCGTCGTCGAACGATTTCAAACCAATCGACTGGCCCCACCATTGATAAGCCACTTCACGCTGCAGACGCTCGTCCGTCGCCGGTCGGGCGGCATCAAAAAACTTGGAAGCCAGAAATAGAATTCCGGGTCCGGAATATGCCTCGATCGCCTCGTCATCCGTTTGCGCGACGACGAACCGCGATCCGAATGCGGGCGCGCCGTATTCGTTCGTATAAAACTCCAGTGCCCGCCCCATCGACTCGCCATAATTGCTGATGCGATTCTCGCTGCCCGGCTTGACGAAAAACTGCAATTCATACTTGCCGAATCTGAGCGACTTGACGACGTACTGCCCGGCAATGAAATTGCCGATCAGCACTGGCAGCTTGTTGATGAAACGAAAGCGCGTGGTGCCGGTCTTATCAACTTGCGGGACCACAGCCTCATCGCTGACTCCGCCAACCTGCACTCCGGTCGGCACGATCACGGTAACATCCGATGTCGCGCGATCCGCCGCATAGTCGTGGAACGGAAACCACCGCGACGCGTACATCAGATAAGATCCTTCCGGCCCGACGTACGCCAGACGCTTGTTCGCCAGCGGTCCGCCTTCGGGCGAAACCAGCGCGCCGCTCCAGCGTATGCGTAAAGTCACCGGCTGACCCGCAGGCACGACCTGGCCCAGGTCGAGGCGCACGTTTGGTCCCAGCGCCCCGGCGCCGACTGCATCCTGCACCACGCCGGTGAGCGCATGTCCATCCTTCTCAACCCCGTCCACGTGCAACGACCCGTTCAGCTCGAAAACGATCGAGCGAGTCGCATCCAGCGGCACGAAAGTAATATCCGCGCCGGCACGCAGCGTGTGTTCGTCGGGATTCAATTGAACTTCAATACGATAGTTGGTTACGTCGTAGCGCGAAGCAGCGACAGGTTGTTGCTGAGCTGACGCGGCCGAGACAAGAAAGCAAAGCGCCAGGGCGGCGATGCAACAGGAGAGAAGATTAGGTCTAAGCATAGCGACGATCAATTGAGAACGACCATTATAGTTCGACGTATCGCTAGCCCGCCAGCGCGGGCCGATGTCCTAGTTTAGAGTTCAAGCTTTAGCTTGTGCCTTTAGTCTGTCAACCTAAAGGTCGAACTCTGAACGCGTCGTCTTGGATGGCTTCGGCGCGGGCACGGTTGGCTGGCGCTCAGCGACCGGGCAAAGGTTTCAGAAACCGGGCAAGCTACAGGATCACGTTCATCTGCCATTTTATACTTGGCTCCCTCTCCCTTTTGGGAGAGGGTTGGGGTGAGGGTTTAGCGACGACCAGACAGTCTTTCCTTCTTCACTCACCTGGCGCAACGCCGGGCCTAGGCGGCATTATTCATGAAAGCAGTCACCGCGGGCAGTCCGCAGAGCGGACGACCGATAGTAGCCCAACACTTTAGTGCTGGGATCAGCGACAGAGAGCAGGCCGAGCCCGTGAAACGGGCGACAGAAATTCACTCGCGGCGAGCCCGCGATTAGCCTGACAGTCTGTCGCCCGCTTTGCGGGCTGCGATTGATATGACGACCCGATCCCAGCGATGAATCGCTGGGCTATTTTCGTCCGTCCGCTGTGCGGACTCATAATGCAAACCTCATTCATGAATAATGCGGGCCTAGGCGGCGCGCATCGAAAAGAAAAGGGGCGTACTTGTTCGCTAAGCCCTCACCCTGGTCCTCTCCCAAGGGAGAGGGGACGCTGCTTGACAGGTGACGCCTGGGCGCATAGATTCAGTCAGCTTCGTTTACCATAGCCTGCGAACGACCGCCAAAAGGGCTAATCTTCGCTACCGAGCAAGGCAATCAATCCTGCTCTCTTGAATCTTGAATGGGAGTTTCTATCGATGAGGCTGCACAAACAAATTCTCGGCGCGACGCTGCTGTTCGCGCTCACGGCTACGGCGGCGCTCGCTCAAACGCGCAGCATCCGCGTTGATTTGAAAGAGACACGTTTGGCAAACGGTCTGCGCGTCATCACTGTCGAAGACCACAGCGCGCCGGTGATCGCCATTGACATTACCTACAACGTCGGCTCGCGCAACGAGCGCCCCGGCCGCACGGGCTTTGCACATCTGTTCGAGCACATGATGTTCAAAGGCTCAGAGAACATCGGCACGGGGGAACATTTCTATCTCGTATTCAACAACGGCGGCACGATGAACGGAACAACCAACGAGGATCGCACAACCTATTTTGAAGCACTGCCCGCGAATCAACTCGACTTGGCGCTGTTCCTCGAAGCAGATCGCATGCGCAGTTTGGTCATCAACAAGGCGAACCTGGACAACCAGCGCAACGCGGTGCAGGAAGAACGCCGGCTGGGTGTCGACAATCAGCCCTACGGGCAGAGCGGTGAAATCCAGCAAGGGTTGATCTATGACAACTTCGCCTACAAACACACGGTGATCGGATCGATGGAAGATCTCAATGCCGCCAGCGTTGAAGACGTGGCCGCGTTTTTCAAGACGTACTACGCGCCGAACAATGCCGTGCTCACGCTGGTCGGCGATTTCAAAACCGCGGACGCGCTCAAGAAGATCAAACAGAATTTCGAGCAGATTCCGCGCCAGCCCGATCCACCAGCCGTTGACATGACTGAGCCGGAACAGAAAGCCGAGCGGCGCGCCAGCGTTGACGATGCGCTCGCCCGTCTGCCGCAAGTGGATATCGCTTTCAAGGCCCTCCCGGGTAACACGCCGGATTTCTACGCGCTGCAAGTGTTATCCGCATCGCTACAGAGCGGACAAAGTTCGCGTCTGTATCAGGTGCTGGTCAAGGACAAACAACTCGTAACCAGCGTCGGCGGCTTCATCGACGAGAAACGTGGGCCGGGCGCGCTTTATGTTTCGGCAACGCTCAGGCAGGGAGTAAAACCGGCGGATGTCGAAGCTGCGATCTATGACGAGATCGAGCGGTTGAAGAAAGACGGTATAGCCGATTGGGAGCTGCAGAAAGCAAAGAACACCACGCGGCGCAATTTTATCAACGGCATGCAGAGTTCGCTCTCGCGCGCCATCAACATGAGCGTGTGGACGGTTTACTACAACGATCCGAATCTCATAAACACGCGCCTCGACAAAGTTGCGGCCGTGACCAAAGCGGATGTGCAGCGGGTCGCGAACAAGTATCTCGCGGCGACCAATCGCACTGTCGTGGTGACGATGCCAAAACCGAAAGCCCCGGCGGCGACTACTCAGCATTAAGGAGACACTAAAATGAAGAAGCTAACGAATCAGACACTCGCTACCGTTGCGGTCGTCATCTTTGCGCTTTCAGTTGCCATGGCTCAGCGCAGCGGCGCGCCGGCCCAGCAGGGCCAATCCGTCAAGGGCGCCGAAATCAAAGGGCGCGCGCCGGTTAACAAAAAGATTCTCAAGGTCAAGTTGCCCAAAGGCCAGGAAACCACGCTGCCAAACGGACTGCGCGTGATCGTTCTGGAGAGTCATCGCGTGCCGACGTTTTCTATGCAGATGGTCGTGATGAGCGGCGGCCTGTCAGACCCGATGGACTATCACGGATTGGCGAGCTTCACGGCGGCCCTGATGCGCGAAGGGACCGCCACCCGCAAGAGCAAAGACATAGCCGAACAAACGGACACCATTGGCTCAACTTTGACGGCCGGGGCCGGGCTCTCCTCTTTGACCAGCGTGGTTACGGCTTCGGGTTTGGTTGAGAATTTCGACCAGGCTTTGGACTTGTTCGCGGATGTCATACTGAATCCAAAGTTTCCGCAGGACGAAGTTGATAAGTACAAGGCCCGTCAGCTTCAACAACTCCAATTTCAGCGTTCGATTCCGCAGTTCCTGGCGGCGGAGCGTTTTCAGCGCGCCATCTATGGCGATCACCCGGCGGGCTTGGTCGTTCCTCCTCAGGATGCGCTGAAGCGGATCGTGTCCGCCGACCTGGCGGGCTTTCATTCAAAGTACTACCGGCCGAATAACGCCCTGCTGGCAATCGTCGGCGACGTGACGCTGAAGGAGCTGATGCCGAAGCTGACGCGCGCGTTCGGCAGTTGGCAGAAGGGTGAAGTGCCGGCCACCAGTATTCCGGCCGCGCCTGAACCCGGAGTTGCGCAGATCCAGTTGATTAATCGACCCGGTTCAGTGCAGACGGTCCTGCAACTTGGAAATCTCGGGATCGAGCGAACCAATCCCGATTACTTTGCGGTCGCGGTAATGAATCAGATTCTTGGCGGCGGACCGGCAGGGCGCCTATTCCTGAATCTCCGCGAAGATAAAGGTTATACCTATGGCGCGTACAGCAGCTTTGGTGGTTCGAAGTATCGCGGCACGGTCACTTCGAGTTCGGAAGTCAGAACTGACGTTACCGACGGCGCGATGAAAGAGTTCATGTACGAGCTTAACCGAATGCGCGATGAAAAGGTCTCGGCGGTTGAACTCGAAAACGCCAAGCGCGCCATGGTCGGCAGCTTCGCGTTGTCTCTGGAACAACCCGCGTCGTTGCTTCAAAACATGGTCCAGCAAAAGATCTACGACATGCGCGCTGATTACTGGGACACTTATCCACAAAAAGTCATGGCAACCACAGCCGAGGACGTTCAGCGCGTGGCGCAGAAATACATCGACATGGGCCACCTGCAAATCGTCGCGGTGGGCGACGCCAGCAAGACGCGAGGGGTTTTGGCCAAATACGGCACCGTCAAAGAGTACGACGCCGAAGGGAAACCTGTGAAAAACTGAGCAGTCTTTTCAGAGGTTATCGGGTAGGAGGCGGTGTCACCGCCGCCGTCCTCCCACACCACCGTACGTACGGTTCCGTATACGGCGGTTCATGAAGTCCACTGAAGATAGCGCAGTTGAGATAGCAGCAACTAATTCGACCACTGCCAGCGGCAAC